>TARA_R110002124_G_scaffold179333_2_pt1 | contig 42599 bp, 39 predicted proteins | sample TARA_R110002124 | Tara Oceans TARA_R110002124 (sample SAMEA4397445) | marine metagenome | biome: Polar Biome; feature: [SRF] surface water layer (ENVO:00010504); material: water (ENVO:00002006), including particulate matter (ENVO:01000060) such as... | depth 5 m
TAACTCAAGTTCAAAGTCTTGTACTTGCATTTAGTTTTATCTATACTTTGTACCATAGGACGTACAACTAAAGGTATTATTCATGACTAGACTTCATTTTGATCAAGATATTCAACCACTTTCTGATTTTAGAGCTGGTGCAGCGTCATTTATTCGTCAAATTAACGAAACAAGAAGACCAATTGTGATAACACAAAGAGGAAAAGGTGTGGCTGTAGTTGTCGATGTGGCAGAATATGAGTCAATGCAGGAAAAAATTGAATTACTTGAAGAAGTACAAAAAGCTGAAGCTCAACTTTCTGCTGGATTAGGTATTTCTAATTCTGATGCTCGCGCACAAATTTTAAAGAGTATTAATCCTTGAAAGTAGTTTGGTCACCTTTAGCGTTAGAAAAACTAGAAGTGTCTGCTAAGTTTATTGCGCTTGATAAACCATCGGCTGCAGACAAATGGGTTAATGATGTTTTTGATCGCACTGACTTACTCGGTTCTCAACCTGAATTAGGCCGAGAAGTGCCAGAGTTGTCAGGTTCAAATTATCGTGAAGTGATATTTGGTAGTTATCGTATTATCTATAAAGTTGAAAATGAAGTTAAAATACTAACTTTACGTAATAGTCGTCAGTTGCTTAGTTTGGATGATATTGAGTTATAAGAACTTCAAACGGAAAAAATACAGTTGGCTATTTTCACTCTGTTCAATATTTTAGCCAACTTTATTTTTCCGCTTAAGTTGGCGTTGAGGCTGTAGAATTTCTCCAAAAATGACGTTTTCACATCTTTTTTATATTTGACGGAATTGCTTGTTTTTTAACCTTGAACTGAGTTTTAGTCTGTGATCTAATAGATATTATTCACCGACAGCAAAATATCATGGCGAACTATAAACCTGATTTATCTTGTCAAAGTAAGTTCATTCCCATCGATTTTTCACAACAAATAATGCCCGGCACCTTTGAGTATGCGCTTGCGCATATTGTTGATAACCATCTTGATTTATCAGGCTTTGAACAGTGGTATCAAAACGATAAAGGCGGCGCAGCCGCCTATTCTCCGTCCGTGATGCTAAAAACAATTCTCTTTGGTTATTCTCGTGGGTTTATCAATAGTCGCCGCATTGCCAACGCTTGTGAAACCAACATTACCTTTATGAGTTTATCGGGAGATATTCAGCCACATTACACCTGTATTGCTGCATTCGTTGCGCGGATGAAAGAGCAAATTGAGCCACTATTTACCCAAGTATTACTGATATGTGATAAAGAAGGCCTCATTGGTCGCCATATGTTTGCTATCGATGGTTGCAAAATAAAATCAAATGCCAGTAAGGAATACAGCGGCACGTTTGAAGAGCTAAAGCGTAAGGAAACGAAATTACGTAAGGCCAGCCAACGTATATTGGCGAGGCATCAAGTACAAGATGGCTTAAGTGATGATGAAGTCAGTCATGACTTAAAGCAAAAAGCGAAACTTGATAATAGCGCCAGTAAAATCAGCGAGTTCTTAGCCACTCACCAAGAAAAAACAGGCAGCACAGGCAAGCCTGTTAAAAGTAACGTTACCGATAATGACAGTGCCAAAATGACCACCAGTAAAGGCACTATTCATTTAATTTTAATAAAAACGAGTAATTCTACAGGCTCGGTAGTTGCCTTTATTCTGGTGGGAAATTCTGCTTTTGGTGTAAAACTCGCATTATTTTAATCGTATCACCATCGACCCAATAAGAAACAATCATTGATATTTCTGGAATGATTAGCACTCTTCCACGAAAAATATCTCTTTTAACACCCATTAGTGGGTGTTCTAGTAAGTTTTCAACTTTAGCTTCAATAGTTTGATCAGTTTTGTCTGCTGCATTTGGGTTAAAATCAAAAAGAAATTCAAATATTTTTTCACGATCATTTAGTGATTCTTCTTCCCAAAAGATCATGATTTGTCTCTATTACGGATTTTCTGTTTTCTTGCTTCCATTAATGTTTTTGCTTCATCATGTACAATAAAATCAGCTTTTCCATTATCAAACTTGTCAAATGCTGCATTTATTTGTTCCGATAACCATGCATCATGGCTCATCGTTTTTCTCTGTTCTTCTGCTAAACCTTCTGCGAGTTCTCGGCATGCGTCGCTAAGAGTGCGACCTTGGCTTTCGGCCATTAGTTGCGCCAAACGTTTTGTTTCTTCATCAACTCTAAATTGAATGCGAGTGTCCATTATAAGTTACCTTAAACTAGTGTTGTACTCACAAATGTTAGCACTACGATTAATCCAAGGCAACTATAAGGTGCTTAAACGGAAAAATTACAGTTGGCTGCGCTCGTACCTCGCACATTATAGCCAACTGCATTTTTCCGCTTAGCTAAGCGTTGGTATACGCATATGAGAATAACGGAAATAGAGGAAATAGCGGACACCCACTCAAAAATATCAATAACAAATAAATAATATTTGGTGCATTTTTACGCTACTTGCTTTGGTTTATCATTGTCGCAGTGGCGACGACACCCAAAGGGAGGCTGACGCCGACCTCGCTCTGGACTCCCTCGGCGCTGCTGAAAAATGTACTCTTCACAAAATAATAATGTATCGAGCTAACGCTCAGAACGCACATCCATGTGCTACTTCGCTTTGATGGCATCCTGCCAACAATAGCTGAACATTAATATTTTATTCAGCATTTTTCCAAAGCAGATTGGGGTGATCGCTAATCTTTCGTAATTCTATTATTAGCTTTACTTGCTGTACCATTTTAACGATCGCTAAATTCCCACCTCAGCGTTGAAATATTAATTTTTAACAGCAGTTAATCGATGACAGCCATGGCCGTTCTCAGGCATCCATGCCTTCACGGCATTAGTGCATCCCTGCACGTCGATGGCTGGAACTGACGTCGCGCAGGGACGAGCATTCGTCAGGTATCGATAACTGCAAAAATTACTATTTCAGTTTTAGCTGAGCAGTGCACAGTGGGGGATGCAAGGGGGAGATCTGTGCCCGTACCCTAAACATAAGCCCCCTTGCGTGTAGTCGACCCCGACGCCAAGCAAATAATCAAACTCTAAGCGACGGTTAAGACCAAACTAAAAAATTGTGATGGGTGGGAGAAACCATAAGTCTGTTAATCGTTAGAAAACTTGGTACAATGCTATTTTTTGATTTTAGGTAGCCAATGAATAAAGGTAATGAGCCGCTACACGGCGTGAAACTTGAACAAATTCTAACTGAACTTGAGAAGGAAGTTGGTTGGGATAAGATGGGTGAGTTACTGAATATTCGTTGTTTCCTCAATAAACCGCGCCTTAAATCAAGTTTGAAATTTCTTCGTACAACCCCTTGGGCACGCAGTAGAGTTGAAATTTTGTACCTGAAAACCTTTTGTAGTAAAGATAAAGGCACAGGGAGTGCAATCAGAGGGATACTTGCTCAAAAAACAGCAGTAGCAGAAAAGACCTCCAGCAAGCCTGCTCCCTTTGTTTGGCCAACGTAGCAAGATAAATAAACGTGATAAAATAATAATGTATCGAGCTAACGCTCGGGTAGCACTGCGCTCCTTGCCATCCATGGCATTCATAGCATTGCGCTTTACCGTTCATCCATGAACCTTAATATTTTAATCAGTATTCTCCCAAAGCAGATTAGAGTGATCATGGTTGCTTTCGAACAAATAACAAGATACCACTTTATTGGTAAGACACGGATGAATAATTTTTTTATTGTTATTTATGGTTAATGATTTATATGTTGTTTAACGTAAAAAACGCAGTATTAAACTGCGTTTTTCTGTATGGATACAAGCCTGATTTTACCGTGCAGGAAACTTTAACTAAGCGCTTAGCCGGTTAATTCTTGGTGGTGTATTTGCTCATTTAATACCACGACTTCTGCGCGTTTGAAAAAGTTAAAGTCGGTAGCTGTCGCTAGCGTATAAGCACCCATCATACGGCTAATAATTAAATCGCCATTGTTAAGTTTAGGTAGCATGATCGATTCGCTAATTACATCAATACTGTCGCATGTTGGGCCTGCAAGTACGGATTCAAAACGCGTAAAATCTTGTTTTGCACTGTCGATTGGGTATGCCGCTTCATCAAACATTAAACCGCTGAACGAGCCGTAAATACCGTCATCTAAGTAGTACCATGTTTTACCTTCACGCACAGCTTGACCCATAATAGACGCCACACTGGTTACACAACTTGCCACAATAAATCGACCCGGCTCAGCAAGTATTTGCATGGTTTCTGGTAATTGAGCAAGGGCGAGGTTAATTGGCGTGCAAAACACATCAATTGGTAATACGTCAGTGCTGTAAGGCACCGGAAAACCACCACCGATATCTAATGTGCTCAATGCAGGTAAACCGAGTTCATTTACTTGTAAAATTATTTTTGCACAGGCATTTATTGCCTCTACGTATTTAGTTGGGTTTGGCGATTGCGAGCCAACATGAAACGATAAGCCTTTGATTCTAATACCTAGCTGTTGTGCGTAGGTCATGATTTCAATGGCCATTTCAGGGCTACAACCAAACTTTTTAGATAAATCAGCAAATGCATCTTTATTGCGGAAACTTAAACGTACTAAAATTTCAGCTTGATCTTTGTAAGCAATAAATTTTTCTAGTTCGTTGATGTTATCCACCACAAATACAGTACAACCATAAGCTAGTGCATCACGGATATCGCTATCGCGTTTAATAGGGTGCGTGTGAATGGTACGCTCACTTGGTACGCCTTCACGGGCAACTAAATCAATTTCGCCGCTGGTGGCAAGATCAAAGCTTGCGCCTTCTGCTAATAATGTGCGAACAACCGCGGCTAATGGCAGAGGTTTTAAGGCAAAGTGTAGGGTTACGTTTGGTAGTGCATTTTTAAGTGCGTGGTATTGGCGACGAATAGCTTCGCAGTCAAGCACCATTAAAGGCGCACCGTATTGTGCTGCTAGTTGTTCAATTTCTTGATTGCTTGGTTGCGTATAAGCAAAGCATTCGCTTTGGTTAGCTGCAGCCGCAACTGCAGGTACTTTGATGTGGAAATCTTTTAATTGCGTAGATAAAGCCATGGTATTCTCCGAGTAAAAGAACGTCGTTATTACGTTCTCAGTAACCGCTCGGATAAGGGGTATCTACGAGTCAGTTAAGTGATATCAATAGTGCTTATGCACAGTCAAATTCACTCTTGGATAGTTGCTCATTGCCTTGCTACAAACTAAATTTGTAATGTACTCGGATTGGCTATCATCAAGAAGCGGCGAGATAATAATGTGAGTTTTAAATTTGTGCAACATTTATTTTAAAAAAGTTAATGTTGCACAAATTTAGGCTGTAGCATTAAGCGTCGGCTTATTCTCTACTCATATAACCCTTTGCTTTTATTGCTTAAAGTTTTGTGGGTTTATTTTTTTATGTCGTGTTAGCGCTCGAAGGTTTAAAGTGTAATGGGTTGATATGATGAAATAACGTATTGTGATTTCATCTTTATCTGTATATCTAGCATCTAAACGAGCATTATAAATCACTGCGCCATCCCATGCCTGACTCTTCCATTAACCGTTCGTATACGCCTTCAATATTGAGCGGTAACCAAGCTTCATATTGTCTGAAGTCTTTAAATTCATCTAGCTGAATGTTTTGTTTTATTTCATCAAGTGTTTTACCGGCTAAAGCACCTGCAGTTACTTGGCTGTATAATTGCTCTATGTAACTTAAATAATGTTTTACATCGGCTTTATTTCCTATATCAGCGTGACCACCAACAAAGGTATCAAAGTCATAATTGAGCACCGCTTTTGTTGAGTTGATCATGCCTTGAATATCGTAACTCCATAGCTTTTGCCATGGCATTCTACCGATTAATATCCAATCAACGACAAATAAGGTTTTTTGCTTTTCAAACAACATACTGACTGAGCCACGACCGTCATTGGGGCCATGGTAATTAAGTTTAACGCTTGAGTCTCCTAGGGTTAGCACTAACTCGTCATCGAAAGTGAGGTCAGGTGTTACAGTTTTCATTTGCGTGTTTTTAATATCTTGCGCACTGAGTGTGTGGGCAACAAAAGTGGTATGCGGGCTTTTAAATGCTTCTGCGCCATAAATATGGTCACTGTGATTATGACTATAGATGACATACTTAACGGGAACGTTAAAACGGGTTTTAATTTGTTCGTTCAGCCAAGTGGCAGCTTTTTTATTCAGTGGGTCGGTAACAATGGCGCCTTGTGGGGTGATCAAAAATACTGAGCGATGTCTGTCGTCAATAAAACGGTACAAACCATCACCTAAATCTTCAATTTCAAGTGCTTGTGCGCTGAAACCTATTATCAGTAAGGCTGCAGTTAATAGTTTTATCAATGATTTTGGCATATAGCATTCCTTTACATTTATTCAAGCTTAATAACTCTGTTGAAGTAGATAGTCACAATAGACAAAAAATTTCAGTTTATGCGTAAAAAATAACAAGCTTTGTTAGTGTTAAGTTGTTTTTATAACTATTGTTTTCACTATACGTTAAGCAATAAAATAAACTTAAGCTTGAACTAAAATTAAAGCTAGTGGCCGCTGGAGTTAAAAGCTACGACCGGCATCTCAATTATATTCGCCATTTTGCTGAACTATTTTGTGGATGTTTATATACTAAACATACAGATATTTAGTTCTTAATTACCTTGAGAAAATTATGTCGTCACTCGCTTTTAAATATTGTCAGTACCTGTTGTTATTCTTGTTCTCGTTTAATCTTTGTGCTGAATCTGGCGGTCAGCAGAGTTATAGCGGTACTGCTGGGGCTACCTTGTTTGCTGAAGAATTTGCTACTTTCGATTCTCCTTGGGCGATGTCTTTTTTGCCTGATGGCAAACTTATTGTTACTGAAAAAGCAGGGAAGTTGTTTTTAGTTGATTTGAAAAAACGCTCTAAGCAAACAATACAAGGCGTACCTGAAGTTGTATACGGTGGGCAAGGTGGCTTAGGCGATGTTATTGTGCATCCGCAATTTAAGATAAATAATTGGCTTTATTTATCTTATGTAGAAGCAGGTAGGTCAGGAAAAAGAGGCGCCGTTGTGATCCGCGCAAAGTTAAAAATAAACGCTTCAACGCCGACGCTTGAAAATATTGAATTTATTTGGCGTCAATTTCCCAAAGTATCAGGTTATGGGCATTACTCACACCGCATGGCATTTAGTCCTAACGGGCAACTATTTATAACTTCTGGCGATAGACAAAAGCAAATACCGGCGCAAGACTGGCAGCAAAACTTAGGAAAGGTAATTCGAGTAAATGCCGATGGCTCTGTACCTAAAGATAATCCCTTTCAACTTAAAGGGGAGCTGGCAAAAACGTTCTGGTCGTTAGGGCACCGAAATATGCTGGGTATGGCTTTTGATCAGCAAGGGCGTTTGTGGACCCATGAAATGGGTCCTAGAGATGGCGATGAATTAAACTTGACTATCGCTGGCCATAACTATGGTTGGCCAATTGTTTCTGAGGGCGAACACTACTCAGGTGTTGCTATTCCGGCGCATAACACCCGTGCAGAATTTCATGCACCAGCCGCTTTTTGGCTACCAACAATTGCCCCGTCCGGTTTGATTATTTATCACGGCGCTATGTTTGCCCAATGGCAGGGTAATGCTTTTATCGGAGGCCTTAAGTCTCAGGCACTTTTACGCATAAACATAATCGGTGATAGCGCAGCAGAAGCGGAAAGGTTTGCTATGGATAAACGTATACGAGAAGTTGAACAAGGCCCTGATGGGGCGTTATGGATTTTAGAAGACGGCTCAGGTGCCAGGCTTTTAAAGCTAACTCCAGATAAGTAAACATCAATGCCTTGCCTATATGGATGTACTTAGGTTCAGTCTGGAACGGTGAACCAGTGCCGCTAAAGCTTTTAAATTTCACTGAGTGGGAAGAAACTTAGTAGCATTGGTATAAGTGAGTCGATTGCCGTTTCATAAAAGCAACAAGTATATAGCGATAATCGAATCATCGTTGGAGTTAAGCCCTTAACTTCAACGATCGCAAAATTCCCATCTCAGCAAGGTAATTAGTCATTAGCCTAGGTCGGTCTCGACGTCAGTACTATATGAAAATCAAAAATAACTTTGAGAATAATTATGATTTTTATTCTATATTCATAAGGTGAAATTTAACTTAGGTTAGAAGCTCAAGTTAAGTTTCACCAAAATAAATAAAAAAATTAAATAGAGCAAAAAAGTCAGCCTTTTAAACTCGACAAATAAATCAGGGAAAAAATATGAATACAGAAGAAGTTGTTGATCAAGTTATCAGTATGGCATTACTTTATGGACCGAAATTGATTGGTGCTATTTTGGTATGGATCATTGGTGGCTGGGTAATAAATGTCATCGGTCGAGTGGTAAAAAGTACTTTAGACAAAAGCGGCACTGATCCATCGTTAAAGCCTTTCTTAACAGGCATTGTCAACGGTCTGTTAAAAGTTATGTTGGTTATCACAGTACTAGGCATGTTAGGCATCGAAATGACCTCATTTATTGCCATTGTTGGTGCCGTTGGTTTAGCCATTGGTATGGCAATGTCAGGCACATTACAGAATTTTGCTGGCGGTGTGATGATCTTGGTTTTTAAACCGTTCAAAGTCGGTGACGTTATAGAAGCGCAGGGGTATGTTGGTAGTGTTTCTCAAATACAAATTTTCAATACCATTATGAAAACGCCTGATAATAAAACCATTATTATTCCAAATGGCGGATTATCAACATCATCAATGATCAATTATTCAACTGAGCCAAAAAGACGTGTTGATTGGACCATTGGTGTTGCTTACGGTGATGACTTAGACAAAGCACGCGAAGTTATTAGACGTTTATGTGATGCAGATAGCCGTATTTTAAAAGAGCCTGAAGTATTTATTGCTGTTTCTGCTTTAGCTGACAGTTCAGTGAACTTTGCTGTCAGAGCATGGGTAAGTGCGCCGGATTATTGGGGTGTTTACTTCGACATGAATGAGAACGTATATAAAACCTTCGCCAGAGAAGGCTTAAACATTCCTTTCCCACAAATGGATGTTCATTTACATAAAGACGCATAAATCGCTTTAAAGCAAAGCGCTGCGTTAACGTGATGCATTTAAGCAACTAAAAAGAGCTAAGCAAGTTATTGTTTAGCTCTTTTTTTATTTACAGGCTAGCGTTAATTAAGGGAAATGCTGACTGCTATGCAATGACCACTAAGTTATGGTCATTGCATAGCAGTCAGCATCATTAAAAAACAACTTGTTAAACACTCGGTGATAAATGTAGGAAGCAACCTTTACCGGCAAAAGTTAACTGATAACTAGGCTCGTTAGGGTTAGCGCTAGACGAAACTTTTTCAAGCATGCCTTTCTCAATTAAAAAGTCCAACATGGTTGTTGATAGCTCATCCAGCTTAGCTTTTGCGGTGATTTCCATTTTAGTGGCAACACCTTTGCAAGAGTACATGGTCTTGATTATTTTAGCTTCTACTTCAGATAATTTAGGGATGCTACCTGCGTATGGCGGGTATTGATGCAGCGGAAACTTACCACGAATAGTTTTATAAGACGCTTGTATTGCTTTGATATCGTCTGCTTTATTGTCGGTTAATTTGAAAGTATGAAAAACACCAGATTCTTTGCTCAGGTAATCTACTTTAGCTAAAAATATTGGTAAACCACAGCCTTGAGCCACATGGTAAAAACCTGTTTTCCATTTAGATACTGGACCACGGGTGCCTTCTGGGGTAAATAAGAAAAACACCCGCTTTAATTTTTGGCTATCAATAAAGTCTTTTATTTGTTGAACTTGGCCAACACCTTGCTCTGAACGATCAATTGGAATCGCGCCAAGATACATTAGCCATGTACCTAATATCGGTACTCGGCAGATACTGTCTTTAATAGAAAAGTATATTTTAACATCTTGTTGTATGGCAGCACCCAGGGCATAAAAGAAATCCCAATTTGAAGTATGCGGTGCGGCAATCGCTACTCCAGCACCTTTAGGGGCATTTTTGCACAGCTTCCAGCCGGCAACCTTGAACCAAAGGCTAAAAAGAAATTTTAAAATATATTTAGTGAAAATACCGTCAAAGATGGTTTTCTCACGGATGGTGAGTGATGTTTTTGCCATGATAGTAGGGGGTGTTGTTACGATGAATATAGCCAGTATTGTAGCATGATAGCAACAGAAAACCTTGATATAGCATAAAATTTTGCCATAGTTCAATTTCTTCCTAAGCAAGGTGTTAATGAAATACCTTGCCTTGTTATCTATCTCAACAACACTACTTGAAGTGTTGTTGTGATAGATAACTAATAGCTACAGCAGTGGTGATATTGCGCTATGGTATTAGCGTGCAATAGCATTATAAGCATCAATTATGTGCTGTACATCGTTTACCTTATTTTGTTGAGCTCCTTGTTGAATACGTTGGTAATGGCTAAGGGTTTTATGCAAATATCTATCGATTATTTCACGTTGCTTACTTGATGTTGTTTGCCAAATTTTATCGCCAACAGGGTTAATTTTGCTTTTGGTTTCGCTTAGTTCTTCAGCTGGGTTTTCACTTTTGTCTTCGTTCAAGAATGAAACTAAGAGTATCTCATAGAAACGTTGATTTTCTTCGATTAGCACTTCGTCTTTCAAACTAAAATCTAGCGCGATTAATTGCTGACGTAAGGCGAATTGGTGATGGACAGGGCAAAGTAAAAAATCAATATTGAGCTGCTTATGCTGCTCAACAATGGCGCTAATAAACTGCAGCATTAAGTCGCCGCCGACACCGGCAATGATCACCAGATGTTTACCTTGTTGCCTTAAGGGCAGTTTTGCCACATCTAAGCAATAAGTTTTCCAACTTGAGTTTGGATAAAAACGCTCCAGCTTGTGCTGAACTTTAGCCATAAGTTCGGGAACAATATCAACAAAATGCACTGTGCTGCTGGCCTGAAATGACCCTTGCTGCGAGGTTTGGCCGGATATCTTACCTGATAAAAGCGCAAAGCCAAGTAGGCCATGATCACAGCAACAATCCCATATATGATCGTATTGAGGTGTTATCATAGCTTCAATTTGTTGTAAGCGCTTACTGAGTTTAAAGCCGAGCTTGTTGGCTGGCTTATTGTTTTGGATAATGTTCTGCATAGTGTTTGGCATAACCTTAAACATAGAGGGTATTGAGCTGCAAGCAAAGTACTTTATTGATGAAAAACGTGGCTATTGTATAGCTAACTAAGTTAACCATTCAAGTGGTTCTCAGTGTCAGGCCGTAGCTTAAGCCATCAGTAAGATATATTAAAAAATAGCCATTGTTTAAAGTGACTTGCTTGTTTATATTAAGAAGAGGTTTCATCAACATAGTTGCAAGGAAGTAATGACTGTATTAACTCAACAAGTACCCGCAGTATCATATGGTTTTGACCTTCAACCCGGTAAAGTGCTTGATATAGAAATTAATCATCCTGTTAAAGTTCGTATTAAAGTGCCGCTGATCGGTTATGAAATCGGTAAGTATATTATTTTAAAATATCCCGTCTCATCGCGAATAAGTGATTATCAAGATGTATTGGTTGAAGGTAACGTTGTTATTGCTCGCTATATTTTAGAAGGCGAGCGCGGCGAGTGTTATGCTTTTCGTTCGACCATAAAGCATATAACAAAATACCCTGAAAACTTTATTATATTGCATTACCCTGAAAAAATTGAAAGTCGACAATTGCGATTACAGCAACGAATCACGACACATTTACCAGCCAGCATTATGGTAGACATAGAAGTTGGTGATGGAAAAGGTGTTCGTTTAAATGGTATTATTGCTGACATATCAATACAAGGTTGTGGTTTTGCTTTTAAAGCTGATAACACCAAAATAATGGTTAACAAGCGTGATGTTTTTGTTTGTATTCACCACCCAAGTACCGGTGATGTGAAAATACCTGCTCAAGTTTGTAATAGCCGTAATGAACAAGGAAAAGTAAGTGTTGGCATTAAGTTTTTTGATGATGATGAACAAGTGAAAAATTTACTTGAACATTTATTTATTGATCAGAATATGCTGTAAATAATAGTTGAATAGCTTGTTATTGGCGCACTGCGCTTGAAGTCAGTCTAGTTTATTGTTTTATTTTTTTACCCGCAATGCTTTACGCTAATAGGTAAAAGTCAGTAACGGCAAAGCTTAAGCCATATAACTGTCAAAAAAGAAATAGAGCGTAGTCGCAATACTGGCAAATATAACAAAGCGTCTCACTTGTTTTTGTGGCAAGTTGCGCGATACATTTGCCGCAACATAACCTCCGGCTAGTGTGCCGCATAGTACAATCGAACCTTCGTACCAAGCAATAACGTCATTATAAATAAACAATACGATAGCAATGAGTGATACAGTTGTTGATATTAATAGCTTTAAGCCATTCATGGTGTTGATATTAGTGTGGCCAGCTAATGCTAAATAGCTCAGTACTATAATGCCTAAGCCGGCATTGAAAAATCCACCATAAGCCGATACGGCTAACAGTAATACCATTAATAAAATAACACCAATGGCAGAGGCATGTTGATGACTTTTCGCCATGGTTTTTAGCTTGCTATTAATTTGAGCTCCAAAAATAAATAACACGGTAGCAAACAGTAATAACCAAGGAATAGCCTCTTTAAACAGCTCTTCGGGGGTTTTAAGCAAGAGCCAGGCTCCAGAAATACCGCCGAGTAAGCTGATAATAATGATCCGTAGCAATTCATCTTTATGTTCCGCAAGTTCCTTTCGAAAAGCATAAGTACCACTGATATAACCCGCGCATGAAGCGAAAGTATTGGTTGCACTGGCCATGATATGAGGAATACCAACAAAGATAAGTGCCGGAAAGGTAATAAAGCTACCACCGCCGGCAATCGAGTTAAGTACACCACCAAAAAAACCAGCAAAAAACAGAAATGCTATTTCAAAGATCATGGTGCCGTTAACTCTCTTGGTTGTTATTAGTTGTGTGAGTTTTACGGGCGTTTATCACTGAATCAACCGCTAAAATCAGCGCTTTATTTGGATAGCCATCAGCAATCAGTTGGTGTTGTAATTGGAATGAGCGAATGGCTTTTCGGCTTTTTGGTCCCCAAATGCCATCAGGTTCGCCGGTGTCAAAGCCTAACGTATTCAGTTGGCTTTGTAGGTTTTTCATTTCGGTAATACTGTAAGGCTTCGCTTGATTTTGAGCTTTTGCTATAAATTCTACACCTTTAGCGCCAACGAGTTTATTGGCTAATATGCCAACCGAGAGGGCATAACTTTTCGACAAGTTCCATTTCATGATGACATTGAAATTGGGGTAGAGTAAAAATGCCGGTCCTTGATAACCAGAAGGAAGGTAAAGCTCAGCCTGAATGTCATAAGCAGGCAATGCTTGATTATTTGTTTGCTGTACGCCTAATTGTTGAAAGTGTGTGAGTGAATAATATTGGTCAAAAGCGACTTTTTCAAAGGCAAAATTATCAGGAAGTTTAACTTCTCTGCCCCAACGCTCTTTACTTTGCCAACCGATATTATGTAAGTAATTTGCTGCTGTGGTTAGCGCATCTACTTCACTTTGCCAAATATCGACTTTACCGTCGTTGTCGCCGTCAACGGCATATGTTAAAAAAGCGGTTGGCATAAACTGCATATGTCCCATTGCCCCAGCCCAAGAGCCTTGTAGTTGTTCGACAGAAACTTTTTTGCTTTCAATTAAGGTAAATAGATTTAATAATTCTAAAGTGAAGAACTCACTACGACGCTGATCACAAGCCAGTGTTGCTAGTGCATTTAATACCGACATTTTGCCTTTATGTTTGCCAAAAACAGTTTCTAAGCCCCAAAAAGACACTAAGTATTGACGCGGAACGGCGTATTTTTCTTCTAAACGATCAAATAGCGCTTTATGACTTTTAAGTTTTTCTTTGCCTACGCGGACATGATACGCGGTTACTCTGGCTTTAATATATTGCGCAAAGGTTTGGGTAAACTCAGGTTGTTTTTTATCTAATGCGATCACCCGTTTAAGTGGTGCAATATCATCAATAACGGTTTTGGTGATGTAAGTAGAAAAACCCGAGCTACCAGCACGTTTAGCTAAATTAGCTTTACACTGAAGAAAATTTTCATCTGCAATGCTGGCATGTGAAAACATAGGGATAAACGCTACTATAGCGATGACTTTTCGAACAAGGGAAAAATTAACTATTTTTTGGAGCAGGTACTTCGATGAGTTCATTAATGAAAATTCCTTAAAACTAAAACTAAAACTAAAACTAAAATGCACTCGATTTAATATCATGGTGAAATTTTACCGCGCTAGCAAGCCTTAATCACTATTGAATGAAAATAGCTGCACTACTTAGGTTGTAAATTGAGCGCTTTTAGGTGGTTATTTGCAATAGTATTGCTGTTTCTACAGCAAGTAAGTGCAGAATCCTGCATCTTGTCGTTGATTGAGGGTATAATACTTTTTCGCCTTCAATAAGGGCTATGATTTTGAGCGGTAAATTGTTCGCTATTGTGCAATAAGGCTGTGCAATGTAATCATAAAATATAACCATAAGATTGATTATCTAGAGCTAGTTCAAGAACCAGCTTAAGCAATAATTTAGCTGATAATAAAATGAGTTTTAAAAAACTTATTTAGAATAAGCAAGGAAAAAAACTGAGTAGTATGGCATGCGGATATTAGAAAAAGATTATCAAGTTAACAGTGTCCGTAAGGCTATCGCAGCAGGGGCTAACTCCATTATCGCATTACCTACGGGGGGCGGTAAGAGCATTTGTATACTTAAATTATGTCAAGCAATGCCCGACAAGAAAGTTGTGGTGAGCCTGCGTAATGCTGCCTTAGTACCTCAATTATTACATACGCTTACGGTAAACGGCTTATCAGTAAGTGTGGTTAAATCGGGCTATAACTATGTTGCTGGTGGTGATGTCACTTTAGTGATGGAACAATCATTTAACCGACGAAGACACCTCAACATCGTTTGTGATGTACTGCTACGTGATGAGTATCATGTCGGTTGTATGGGCGGTGTTTATATTAATATGCGTGAAGAGCTATCGCCTGATTTAATTATCGGTCTGACTGCCACACCGATTGATCGATTAGGCGTTTATATTGATCCGTCCATGCAGTTGATTGAAGAAACAACAACTCGGCAGTTAATTGAAATCGGAGAATTAGCCAAACCGGTTTACAAAGTACCAAGCTTATCGCAAGAAATAGACTACAGCGCTGTGAAAATGTACCGCGGTGATTTTAGTGTTTCTGGCTTAGACCTAATATTGCTTGAGCATTGTTCTCTTGTTGCCCAACAAACACTTAATGATGCGCTGTCCCAAGGGCGAAAAGTTATGTTGTTTGCTAACTCTATCAAGCATGTTGAAGCACTTTCTGACGCTTTTGATTCGCTCGGTGTTAAGCATGAGCGGGTACATTCTAAACGTTCTATTAGTGATAACGATGAAAGTATTCGCCGTTATAAATCGAATGAGGTGCGCTTGATCATTAATATGTCTATGCTGACCATAGGCTTTGATGATCCGACAACTGACTGCGTAGTGTTAGCTCGACCAACAAAAATATTAAGGTTATATTTACAAATTATTGGTCGGTGTTTACGAGCTTCAAAAGGTAAAACTGATGCTTTAATACTCGATTTAGCACAATGTATTTCTACTCATGGTTTTGCTGAAGATCATCGTGACTTTACGCGTAAAACAGCTAAATCTGCAGCCATAATGTCTGAACGTTTAAGTGTAACTAATATCGCTCAGTTTGTTGATGGCGAATTCACCTTTGATGATTCGATAGAGCGTAAGGTTATCAAAAGAAAACCAGCGCGTAAGCGTAATAAATCTCGGCCTAAATTAGCCTTCAGTAAAGCACTTATTGATAAAGCACCCAGTAAAAGGGCTGAAGCGCTACTTAGACTTAACCCTAAAATGGAAAAGCTGGTCAGTACTATTGAGTTAGTTAACAGCGTTTATGATCAACAAAATGAAAGTTATAAGATGCTTGATGAAGAAGGTATGGTTAAGTTAGTTGCTTTGATCGGCTTTGCTTACAGTGATGCTTTAGTTGATAGTAGTACCAACTTAGTTGAGGCACTACATGATAAAAATCAATCCATCAAAGGCTTACTACCTAAAATTAGCACTTTGATCACGACTCTGACAAAGCAAGACTTACTCAGTAAGGTTTAGCATAAGTGTGCTAAGGCTGATAAGTCATTGACCTTACTTGTTCAAACACGGTAGTAGATTATAAAACCTTATAAATTTGTAATACATTCCAACCGATGAATAAGGCGATAGCGTAGCTTAATAGCGTACCTAGCATCATATATTCGGTTAGTTTCATATCCTTATTTTTTGTCAAATCCCCAAATCTAAAAATAGTTTTAGTCGCGACCAGAAACCCAATGCCGGCAAACTGCCCCATAAAGATAAATGAAATAGCTAAACAACGTTCAATATAACCAATCCAAGCACCAGCCGACACTAAACCAATATTTTCATTTTCTTCTATCGTAGTGTTTTCTGTTGACCCATTAGAATGTTGAGTTAGGCTATCGGTGTGTTTCTTTAAAGCCAATGAAATAATGACAGAAGCAGGCTTACAAACTAGCAAATATGAAATAGCAATGATCAGGTTTTTGGCACTTAAAAAACTGCTAATAAAGCTAGTTACTTGCTCGATGGTGAAGTTGGCAAGATATGCCCAAATAATGCAGATAAGCAATAAATGGAAACTTTGTGTGGTTAATAAAAAGCTAAGCTTATTGCTTCGATACGACAACCAGTGATTGGTCAGAACATGTGCTAGTGATATCAGTACAATAGCAATAATAGCGGGCAGCAATGCTATATCAGAGATAAGAAAAACTACGATATTAAGCAGGGTGTGAACGGCAACATGCTGCCAAAACCCCAGCGATTTTATATGGTGGCTGTTTCTATAAGTAAGCCAATGAGCGGGCTGGAGATAAAAATCACTAATAAAATGTGCAGTTAACAATAGCAGTAACAGTTCCATTCGTTGTTGCCTCTGAGTCTTTTAATTCTTGCTAAGTGGTCAAGTCATTAATCTGTTTGGTATAGCATAATTTTTTGATTTATATTTTTCGTGTAATCTCTCACAAGAAAAGCGCCAATATTACTTAATCTATTACTGATATTTTGCCGTGTTGTTCCGGTAATTTCTGCAATTTTTTTATGTTCAGCAAAGTCGCTATCTATATATTGATATAGTAATTCAGCTTGGGTTTTCGTCAGCCGATTCAATAAATGACTTAAAAACTGCGTTAACAGCTGAAGTTCACGATCGCTATCGTTTTGCGTAAAGCATAGTGACAACTCGCCTCGCTGAGACTTTTCTAAACCTCTTCCCGACGCTATAAATACCGGTCCTGATGAAGTGTTTGGCTTGTTATCATAAATATTATGGCGACCGTAAGCTAACGATAATGTGCATTGTATAGGTTTTGTTGAAAAACTTGCTAAGTGCAGGGCAAGCTTAATGAGTAATGTGCTTTTTAAAGCCTGAATAGGGTCTGGATACTGGATTTGAAATTCGTCACCTCGATACACTTCACCAATGGCATGATATTTTTCATTTGCTGTTTTAAGGTGACTTTTAATGCTATCAATAGCATTGGTATATGTTTCATTAGTCATCTTCGTCGAGCTGACGAGATCCCCTGTTAATACCGCAATCATATTAATTAACCTAATTCAGTGTATATACCTAATGCAACTATATTTGATTGCTTTTACAAAGGCAATTAAATTTAGTTGCATCAGCTGGGTAGTTATATTTAGTTGCTTTTATCAGGTTAATTAACCGGTTTACTATTAATATCTCAAGGTTAAGGTAACTAACACTATGCCATGATCGGTACTTTCGCCATCACGATCAAAAATAGGGTTAATTAAATGTCGATCATAGGTGTGATAATCGCTGACTTGATACAAACTGTCGTGGTCGCTAGCGTCAAATTCAGATGACAGTAAAATATAATCGAGCACTGAACTGCTCGCGCCAAAATAATGCGTTGGTGTACGTGCTATTGGTTTTGTTTGCACTTTTTCTTGACTAACTGCTTGACTAACTTGCTGATGAGTTTCTATATGTGTTTCGCCTTGTACATCACCGTCATTACTTTGTGCCACTTGAAATAAATCCCAAGCATCGTTTAAACAATATTTAGCCAGATATGCATCGCGATCAATAGCAGAAACAAAGCGCAGAGTATTGGTAAGTAAATGGCTGAGCACGCCGTCGGCTAAGCTGTTGTTAAAGTCGCCCATTAATACCATCGGATTATTACTAGTTTCGCGCCGCGCAATCATTTCAATCATTAATAATGCTGCCTCACTGCCACGCTGTATGGTTGAACCCCAGCCACCGGCTACTTGTACTTTTAAGCTCTCAATAATGGTTTTTTCAGCGCTATGAGTTTTATCTTGTTCATCAAGTTCGATCATCGAGCGTTTAGATTTAAAGTGCACGACATAGCAGTCGCAATGGCCAAGATGAGGAACATCTACGGTGGCTCTTAGTACTTTACGGCTAAATGAAAAGTCACTAGCTAGCCCTAAACTTTCTGCTAGCTCAGTGTTTGGCTTAACCGCGGCTAGTGCAACAATGGGGTAGCGAGAGGCAATGGCTACAACCGGGCTACGATAAATAAAGTCATCAATAACTTGTGCTTGGTCAACTACAGCAAAATGCTGATAACCTTGTGCAGCAACTAGTTGTTTTAATGACTCAGGACTGAAAACCTCCTGAAAGCCAATAATGTTTGGCTGATATTCTAGTAAATAGTCAGCGATCCATTTTTGCTTTTTTTGCCATTGCTCAGCGCTATAAATACGTTCGAAATCATAAAAAGCATTTGGCGGTTCAAGGTAATTAAATAAGTTGAAAGTGGCAATTTTAAGTTGTGTATTTGTCACTGATACGGATAATGCTGCAGACGGGAATTGCTGATTAATTTTTTTACTATTTTGTTGGTCGATAATGTTAACTCTTAAAAATGATGTCGATTAATTATACCCCAATGTTATTAGCAATAAAGATAAAACAATAAACGATTTTCAGCACAACATCACACATACATCGGTCGTAACAAGAGTAAACAGCATGCATTCAGCAATACAACTTAGCAAAGAAGAGCTTAGAACCACCAAGCCTACTCGAGATGAATACGTAAATAAGCCTAAAATTCCACTGGTATTGGTATTAGACAATGTCACCAATAGCTACAATATTGGCTCGTTTATTCGCTTGGCTGACGCTTTTGCTATCGAGAAAATAATTGTGTGTGGTGCGCTGACTATTTCAGATAAAAAATTGCGTAAAGCCTCAAGAAATGAAGCGAAATGGGTTTGTGTTGAATATAGCGATAGTACCACCGCAAGCATACAGGGCTTAATTGATAAAGGTTACGCTATTTACGGCGTTGAACTTTGTCAGCAATCGGTTGACTACAAAGAGCTTAATTACTCGTCACCTTGTGTGTTAGTGTTAGGTAATGAGCGCAAGGGCGTTAGTGAGGCGGCACTGAAATTAACCAATCAACAGATACATATTTCCATGCACGGCATGGGAAATTCGTTAAATGTTTCAACCGCCGGCGCTATTGTACTGGCTGAATGTGCTAGCCAAATGCGTAAAAGCATCAAAGGTTAAATGGCATTGCTTTTAATGATGATTTGCTTAATCGAGTAAAGTTAGGTGTAATGGCAACAGCATAAAACATGATATTTGCTAGGATGATGCGAAGAATTATATGGTGCAATAACATTAACTTTACAGCGCTTTAGTTTAAAAAGTAAATCATCAAACATGAAAAATATTAATACTGACACGAATAGATATATCAGCGCTGAGAGATAACAGCTCAGTGCAACATTCGAATATGCCATATAAACTATATGTGCCTAAATAGGACGTAGTTATATTTTTAATGGAGACCGGCTCATGGATAGAGTAAAATTACTGTGTTAGCTGCTTTACTCGGTATTTTATATGCGTACTTATCGGTATACATCATCAGTATTGGTGCTGCTATTGCCGTACCTGCTAACATTTTGGCTCCGATAGCTAAAGTACCGCCAACTTTTGCCTTTGCCTTAGTCGACATTATTACAACGGCTTTACCGTTAATAATGGTTTATTTTCTTTTTGCTTTTATAGTCAAATACTTCAACTCCAATAAACATTACTTACCATTTTTAGTGTTATTGGCGCCTTTTTGTTTTCAGCATATTTTCTTTTTTATCAACATAGGACAGTCACAAAATTGGTTATTTACCATAGGTACAATAATGCCAAGGTACATTGTGATTGTATTTTTTGCATTATATGTTGCTAAAAAGGCAGCGAATCAAGCTAAGGCTTGATAATAAAAGACGTAAAGTGCACTACTCACATATTTAAATAACCGAGCAAGGGGAGAAAGCTCTATTTAATCTATTGTTTGATTGGCTATTATTCTGAGTGGCTATATAGTCGTCAGTATTCTCGTATTATCAGCTATAAACCATCGAGCGGTTAAGGAAGACCAAATGAAAAACGTTGCTGTGTTATCGTGTTGGTTTGGTTATAAATTTAATAAGCCACTTAGAGTCAATTCATTCGCTGCCTGTAAACAATGGTGTTACGCGACGATAAAAAATATCCTACCTTTTCGCGTTTTAGATGCCCTAGGTTTAGTGTCCATTATACCTCCAGCACCTAATAATATCGAAAACTGCTACTTTTATTCGAACAATAAAAGGTTAAAAAAAGAAGTTTTGTTTAAAGGTTGGCATTTCTGCTTTATTGAAAGTGACATTGATAACGGAGAAAGTATTACTTCCTCATTATTGGCTAAAAAAGTTAAATTTCTGCAAATTGATGACACTAATTTCAAGCATGCTGAACACATCGTATATATGGACAGTCGACGAATTTCTGATGACATTGCTGATATCATTAAGCTTAATAAAAAAGGGATCTTACTCAGGTATGAAGCAAGGTTTAAGCCCACTATATGGCACGAGGTAGAAGACGCAAAAGGGCAAGAAAGATATGTGAAGCATATGGATAAAACCATCGATTTTATTAATACTAAGCTCGAAAAAGGCTATTGTGCTAACAACCGAGTGATGAATACCGGCATTATTGCCTACTCAATGCCGAGCAAAGATAGGCAAATAAAATCGCTTTGTGATGAAGTTTACAATGCCTGCATAATGTTAGAACAGCCAGAATGCCAAATTTTTTGGTGTTTGTTATCTCAGCCTTATCAACATATTCTACATGCGGTTGAAGCTACTGAAATAAAAACTCGTTCAGGGCTTTAATCACACTCAGGGTTTTAAGCAATAGTTTATCGCAATATTTCAATTCAAGATGCTTCACTCTACAAGTTTAAATACCTTACTAAGAAGTCAGTCATTAGAGGCATTATTTTGTTACTGCCTTTGTAGCGCTGAGCTTTAAAATATTTTTTTCTCAGTGCTGTTTTTGCTAACGACAGGGTATAAACAGTTAAATATTAAGCGCTAACGCAACATACTTTGACACAACATCGTCTTTTGAGCTTAGTTTGACTGCCTTGATTTTGAAACTTACTGGATAAAACCATGTTTTTCTAGGTTGTGTATATTTGGGCATTGTAGTCTCATCAATATGATGAGGTGTCTATTAAATTGAGGGAAGAACAGTTAATAAAAAATCAAGCTTTAGGGGGACAGAGGCTTCCACTAATATTCAGTTGATAAAAATGTAGATATTTTATCAACTGTGCCGTAGGTATAATTGATTTGTTGGGCGAAGCTTCACTTATCGCTTTCGATAGGTAAAAAGTGTATTTTTTAACACTAAATTATGCCACTTTACTACTGAGTGCGCTTTGGTCTTTATAAATTCTTCATACGTTTTTTTAATCTTTCTAATTCAATTGCGTTCGAACGTACAGTAAGTTTAATATGCTCATATTGATAGTCTTCTTTAGTGACGCTCATGCTGGCACGAATTTCACCTATGATGCCTTTGGCGGTATAAGGCACAATGATCTCATCTTCAATCATCTCTTCTTGTGCCGCATTAACGACATACTGATGTAGTTTACTGATATCATCAGGGTTGCGAGTTGAGGTCATCATGGCATCAGGAAATTCTACCATTAAGGCCTGTTGTTGCTCAGCTGTTAGCTGATCTGATTTATTCAGTACTAATAATTTTTTACTATCTTCAACGCCAACTTCTGCTAATACTTCATGAACAACATCAAGTTGTGTACGAAAAGAGGGGTCAGCAGCATCAACCACATATAGCAATAATGAAGCGTCATGGGCTTCTGCTAAGGTTGAATGAAATGAGGCAACGAGGTCGTGCGGTAATTTTTTAATAAAACCGACGGTATCAGAGACTAATATTCTCGGCTGGGTGGTTGGATACAAAGCACGGACGGTAGTATCAAGGGTGGCAAACAATTTGTTTTCACCTTCAACATCACTACCAGTAATTGCTCGCATCATTGACGATTTTCCAGCATTGGTATAGCCAACTAAAGCAACACAAAATAGCTCTGAGCGCTGTGTGCGACGTCCTTGCATTTCGTCTTGCACGCTCACTAACTCGCGTTTTAATTCGGCTAATTGGTCGCGTACTTTCCGACGGTTTAATTCCAGTGTAGTTTCACCTGCGCCTTTACCCATTTGACGTTCTTTATCACCACAAGAGGACTCACGAAGTCGTGGCGCGACATAATTAAGTCGGGCAATTTCAACTTGTAATTTCGCTGTTTTAGTACGAGCATGGCGACTAAAAATTTCGATGATGATACCGGTACGGTCAAATACCTCTACGCCTAGTTGATTTTCAACATTACGTAATTGAGACGGACTCAGGTCACAATCAAATACCACCACATCGGCACAACCAAAGGGAAGGTTTTCAGACGGTATATCTGACGATGTCATGGCCATTGCCGCTTCATCCGCTAGCGCTTTAGCTGCAGAGTATTCAACTTCTTCAATGTCTTCAACATCACCTTTGTTACCCGTAAGATGAGCTATTTCAGCTAGTTTTCCTAAACCCAGTACATTCACTCTTTTTGTTGAACTTAGTTTTTGCGATTGAGTACCAACCACTTTAAAGCCTAAGGTTGTGACTAAGCGAGCGAGCTCTGCTAGAGATTCAGTAGCTTCATCACCTTTAAATTCAGGTGTGGCAATAGAAATAAGTAGGGCATGATTAAGGGCTGCTTTTGCGGTTAGTTGCATAATGGTTTGATATTGTGCACCTGAGTGCAAACCTAGTGTTAACAAAGTAGCTTGATCCTACGCTGTTATCGACCAGCTTTATAGGTTTAGTGTCGTGGATTTGAATTTATTGCCTACTCAACTGTTGTTATTGTTGGTATTCGTATAGAATTCGGCCTTAATTTTTCCTATTTAGCACTTTATTAAATTGGAAACTCATTATATGACTGCTTCATATTTCTGTCTAACCTGACACAAGCTAATTAAAAGAATATAAATGACTGATAAAACAATAGTAACGCATGACGGTAATTTTCATGCAGACGATGTATTTAGTATCGCTGCCCTTAAAAGTATTTTTCCTGGTTTTAACTTGATACGCACACGCGATCTAGACGTTATTGCCAAGGCTGACATTGTGATTGATGTTGGCGGTGAATATGACGCAGATGCTGGTCGTTTTGATCATCATCAACGTGGTGGGGCAGGCGCACGCGAAAATGGTATTCCTTATTCGTCATTTGGTTTAATTTGGCAAAAATATGGTTTAGCGCTATGTCAAAATAATCAAGAAGTCGCTAATGCGGTTGATGACGGTTTAGTGTCGACTATTGATGCCATTGATTGCGGCCATGTGGAAGGTGTTGCTCAAGGGATTAGTTTGAGCCAAACCATTTCAATGTTTAACCCTACATGGCAAGAAGATGGCGACTTTGATGGTTGTTTTAATGAAGCGGTTGATTTTGCTGCACGTATTTTAGCGCGTTTTATTGCCTCTGCAAGCGGCGGTATTAGCGCGAAAACGATTGTTGCTCAGGCAATTGAAAACGCTGAAGATCCGCGGGTTATTGTCTTAGAAAAATATACACCGTGGAAAAGAACGGTACATGCTTTGTCGACAGAAGCGTTATATATGGTTTATCCATCGCAATCAGGTCAATGGCGAATTCAAACCGTGCCGGTTGAACCGGGTTCATTTGAAGATAGGAAATCATTACCACACGCGTGGGCTGGTTTATCGGGTAAAGCACTACAAGAAGTAACCGGTATTGATGATGCTATGTTTTGTCATAATGGTTTATTTATTGCTGGCGCAGAGTCGTTTGCTAACACCATGAAAATGGCCGCTATTGCACTAGCAGAATAACCATCTCATTAGCTATGTTGAGATGTAGATATGTAGTCATTTTTCAGTGAATTAGATTTGAATAAAAAAGCACGAGTATAGCTATATTCGTGCTTTTTGTTGTTGATTTCTGATGCCTACTTTACGCTTACTTTACTTCAAGCGCTTCTGCCATTGCTTCTTCAGCTACTTGCTCTAACCAGGTAAAGTCGATGGTTTGATGTGCTTCACAAATAAACCACGGTTCACGCGAGTCAGGCTCTAGCATGACACCTTTGTCGATTAAATTCAGGGCAAATTGCGTGTATAAATCACTATTGGTTTTTTTCCAGTCACGATAGTTCTGCGGTACACTGGCGCCAAAATGCACACCAAACATGGCATTAGGACCGGCAAAACAATGTTCAATATCAAACTTGCTAAATACGCGCGACAGCAGGGCTTGAATTTCTTCGCCAACACGGTCGATCGTGGTAAGGGCATCGGTTTCTTTCAATAATGTTAAGGTGGCTTTTGCTGCGCTTAATGCCACCATATTAGCGGTATAAGTACCGCCATGCGTTACACCATTTTTATCAAAAGATATCGCACTCATGACATCCGCTCGGCCACCAAATGCCGCAACAGGGTAACCATTACCCATCGCTTTAGCATACGTGGTTAAGTCAGCATGAATGTTATACAAAGCTTGCACGCCACCTTTAGCGACGCGGAAACCGGTTTTTACTTCGTCCATGATCAGTAATGAACCGTTGCTGTCAGATAGTTCACGTAGCTTTTGCATATAGGCTTGTGTTGAGGCAATGGAACCACAGTTGCCCATGATAGGTTCGATTAAGATCGCTGCTATATCATCACTATGTTGTGCAAAAACAGCGTCGATAGCAGCAAAGTCGTTTAAAGGCACACTAACTTGATGTTCGCGTGTACTTTGCGGAATACCGGCACCAAATGGAATAATTTCTGGTGAGTTTTTATCGTCTAGTTGCCAGTTATCAACATCAGACTTCCACATAACTTCATCATGTAAACCATGAAAACCGCCTTCAACCACAACAATTTTATTACGTTTTGTAAAACCACGAGCAGTGCGTACTGCGCCGATAACCGCTTCGGTACCTGAATTAGCAAAACGCATTTTTTCAATGTTAGGACAAAGCGACTTCACCAATTCGACAACGTCAGAATCCAGACCGGTTGAAAACCCTGAAATACTGCCAATGTTGGTGATGGCATTAATCACGGCATTATCAACACGTTCATCGCGGTAGCCTAAAATGATAGGGCCGTAAGCTAAACGAAAATCTACGAATGTTTGCTCGTCGCAATCAGTAATTGTGCAGCCTTTCATGCTGCTCAAAAATACTGTGTTGTCTTCTCCCCAATAGCGATAGCTATCAGCAACGCCTAAAGGCATGTTTTGGTGTGCTCGTTTGAGCATAGCGACACTATTAGGTTTGTGTGTTTTGGTCATAAGGTGGTCCAATCTAGCGGTTTATTTTTCACAAAAAAGGTGATATTTAATGACGGGGATAATACAGGTAACACACGGCATCAGGAAGTGTTAGCCGGCATTTAACAATAATTTAGTGATAAAAAAGCTCTTACACATTCAGTGTAAGAGCTTTTGAAAGCACAAAGATTAAAAAATCAATAGCTGCTTTATTATCTTGCTTAACTTAACCCAAGTTAACTTAGTTGAGTTGTTATAAATCAAAAGTACGAGAAACAGTGAACACAACCCGTGTATCAGCAGTATCAATATTCATACTGGTGTCTTCAACAGCTAAGTTAAGAGCAAAGCCTTCATAACTGGTTATATACTCAAGGCATATATGATTGTATGTATCATTTTCATTCCATGCCCATTTGTTTTCATCGTTTGACGTTGAACGATCAAAGCTGGCTTTTATACTATGACCCGGAGCAATCTCAATGGTATGGGCAACCATAGCAATATAGTGGCCTACATCAAGACCAAAATAGTCCCAGCTATACCAAAAGTTTAATTCGGTATCACCGACTGACGAGTTATAGGCAAATTTGGCGTAAGTTTCAGGATAATTATAGCTATCTGAGGCTGAGTCACCATAATAAGTATAATAAGCGATACCAGCGTCTAGGCCGACTTTCTCATTTAACTGAAAGTACTTACCTACATAAGCATCCCATTCTAGATTAGTGTCGTCACCGTTACCAAAATCAACATTTGACGCCCAAGTGCCGACATAAAAACCGTTAGCGGCTGAGTAATCTAAACTGGCTTGTAACGCTGGATCATTTCCTGTTTGGCTAACGCCATTAAAGGTGTAATCAGAGGTTACACTAACCGTAGCAGATAAATCAGCTAACGCAGCTGAAGATACGGTTAATAAACAACTTGTTGCTAAGGCAATAATACTTTTTTTCATTACTTTTGTACTCATTTAATTAGGTCACATGTTCTATTTTAGTAAAATCTATTTTATTTTCTTTCGGTGAGCTCTCTATTGACGCCACTTCTTTGAATTTGGTTAATAAGATATAACCAAAACACGTGAAGAATAAGCCAATAACCACAGCTCCAACCCATTGAATTTCTAGGAAGTCTAGTTTAAATAGCAAGGTAAGTAAGCTTAGTGCCGCAAGGTTACCCAAAAAGTATTTAACTCTTCCTACGCGAGCAACACCGACATTCAAGTTATCGGTATATAAACGAATGAGTGAGTCGAGCGAATTAATCACGAAAGTGATACCGACAACGGCCATGGCAAGATTATAAAAACCAGTGGTTTCTAGGCCATTTAAGTTGTAGTAGTACAATACGCTAAACCATATTGCGATTGGGATAGAAGGAAATACCATCATAGCAACCAGTACTTGATAAGTACGTAAACCACCGACAAAACGTGCAGTAAATTGGCCGATCATAATACTCCATGCAAACCACCAATAAAGGTAGAATTCATGATAATCATTCATCGGTAAAACAAACTCATGGATATTGCCAAAGTAGCCGCCAAGCAAGGAGAAGGTATTAGCAAAATCGCTAAGACTTGAGTTTTCGCCCATAAAGGCACCGCCCCACATTAAGGCAATGAGGGCGATAAATAACCAGGTGGTGGCTAAGCTTAAAATACGTACATAGCGGATGTTAGTACTTGAATATACGGCGGTTGCAATAACGAGCAGCACAATTAAGTAGAAACTACCAATAATAGATTCACCATCGCCAAGCTCGGGTAAGTACCAAGGCAAGTTAGATAGCAATAAATAGGCAGTAAAGGCACAGGTACCAATAATCACTATGTTATTGATGAGTTTCACCAGTGGCAGCTCAAAAAAGCGTACGCGTGGCTCGATAACACAAAAATAGAAACAGGTGAGAAAGTAAAAACTCCAAATCAAGAAGGCCCAAAAACCAAACTCAATAGCCAAGGGATTAGTGAAGCCATATTCGGGACTGGTGACTAAATCACCATAACCCGCAAACTCAGTTAATGGAAACATGATCAGTCCCACATCTAAGCCAGAAGTAAACAAAATGGCGATAAAGGTGAAGGTTTTAACCGGGGTAACACCTACACAGCGTACGTTTCCCCAACGATATAAAATAAATGCGATAGTGGCAAAGGTAAATAAAATACCGGCAGATAACCAAGCTGTCATGATTTTCTCCCTGTTGTGCTTTCAATCAATATAAAGATAACTAACTCCTCTTCTTTTTTTATAGTTAGAGTATTCAGCAGCACCTAATAAATCGGTTTAATATTAGGTTTCAAACGTTAATTGTCGCCGTCATACTGTAGTCGTTATAAAAACGCGATGACGGCGATAATTAAGCTCTGAAAGATTACTCGCGATTAATATACCTATAAAATCTCAAGAAGCAGTTTCAGCTGAATCCTGCTTCTTGATGTGGCATGGGTATAAAATATTCTAAAACTTAGTTTGTGGTTCTTTTTGGCAACGCTGAACGTTGTTGCTGTTGCCAGTTAGGATCTATGGTGACTGTCGCGCTAGAAGCAGCAAGTAACTCACGGCCTCTAATAATGTCGGCTGCGCGTTCAGCAACCATAATTGTTGGTGCGTTTAGGTTGCCGTTTGGAATGGTAGGGAAAATTGACGAATCAACCACGCGCAGACCTTCAATACCATGGACACGAGTTTCTGGATCAACCACTGCCAATTCATCTGTGCCCATTTTGCATGAGCAAGATGGATGGTAGGCACTTTCAACAAATTCACGAACAAAGCTGTCTATTTCTTCATCGCTTTGAATATGTGTACCGGGTTGAATTTCTTCACCGCGATATTCATCAAGTGCCTGTTGATTAATAATTTCTCGGGTTAAGCGTACACAAGCACGAAAGCCTTCGCGGTCATCTTCATGCTCAAGGTAATTAAACAAAATTTCTGGATGGGCTTTAGGATCCGCTGAAAGTGCTTTAATATGGCCGCGACTTTTTGGCTTGTTATGGCCAATATGTACTTGAAAACCATGACCAGCAAAAGCTTCTTTACCGTCGTAGCGCATAGCGGCAGGTAAAAAATGGTATTGTAAATCAGGCCATTCAACACTGGCTTTAGAGCGAATAAAGCCACAAGACTCAAAGTGGTTGGTTGACCCTAAACCTTTTTTAGTTAAGATCCAACGTACACCGATTTTAAGCTTACTAAACCAATCTAATTTGCCATTCAGTGAAATAGGTTTTTTACATTTAAATTGAAAGTAAAATTCAAGGTGATCTTGTAGGTTTTGGCCGACACCGGGTAAATCATGCTTTACTTCAATATTGGCAGCGTTAAGGACCGCTTTTGGGCCTATGCCAGATAGTTGTAAAATATGTGGTGAGCCAACTGAGCCGGCAGATAAAATAACTTCTTTACTGGCTTTAACATCAAAATTTTCGCCTTTGCGCTCATACCTAACACCAACGGCTTTTTTACCTTCAAGTAGTACTTTGTGTACTAATGCATGGGTTATAACGGTTAAATTGTTACGCGCCATAGCAGGGCGTAAGTAGGCATTGGCTGTTGAGCTGCGCACGCCGTTTTTAACTGTCATGTGCATTGGGCCAAAGCCTTCTTGCTGTTCGCCATTATAATCTTTAGTGGCAAAGTAACCGGCTTCAACACCCGCATTTACAAACGCTTGGTAAAGCGGATTTTGCATTTGATTACCGTTGTTGACACCTAAAGGGCCATTTTTTGCACGGTAGTCATTGGCATTAAATGCCCAATCTTCGGACTTTTTAAAGTAAGGTAAACAGTGAGCATAATCCCAGTTTTGAGCGCCATGCTGTTGCCATTCATCAAAGTCTTTTGCGTGACCGCGTACATAAACCATGCCGTTAATTGATGAAGACCCCCCAAGCACTTTACCGCGAGGGCAATGCATGCGGCGATTATTAAGAAATGGCTCAGGTTGGGTTTCAAATTGCCAAGCGTATTTTTTGGTATTCATCGGAATAGACAACGCGGTGGGCATTTGTATAAAAATGCTTTTATCACTGCCTCCGGTTTCGATCAGTAAAATATTGTTATTACTGTCTTCACTCAGACGATTTGCTAATACACAGCCCGCTGAGCCTGCACCAACAATAATATAATCAAATTTTTCGCTTTTCATTTAAAACCCATCTTAATAATTTAGTACGTTTGCCACTTTACGGCTTTGCTTTGGACACTAATTTACGTGCTTAGAAAGGACTGTCGAGTTTTTGTAGCCCAACATATACCGCTTTAATTTGTGTGAAGTGATCAAGTGTTGATAGGCCATTCTCACGGCCAATACCTGACTGCTTATAGCCACCAACAGGCATTTGTGCTGGCGATGCGCCGTAGCTGTTGATCCAACAAATACCGGCTTGCATTTGATGAACAACACGATGAGCACGGGTAATATCTTGAGTAAATACGCCTGCCGCTAAGCCTAGTTCTGTGTCGTTAGCGCGGCGGATCACTTCGTCTTCATCTTCAAAGCATAGTACACTCATCACCGGACCAAAAATTTCTTCACGACAAATGGTCATTTCATCATGACAATCACCAAAAATGGTTGGAGCGGTAAAGAAGCCATCAGGTGCATTTTCAGGGTGGAGTGCTTTGCCACCATGTAGTAGCGTTGCACCTTCTTTAATGCCGATATCAATATAGTTTTGTACAAGTTGTTGATGTTTTGCTGAGATAAGTGCGCCGAAATTAGTTTCAGGATCCATCGGATCACCAATAATAATATTGTTGCGTGTACGCTCGACAAGTTTTTCAATAAAAGCAGGGTAAAGTGATTTTTGTACAAATACACGTGTGCCATTAGTACATACTTCACCTTGGGTATAAAAATTACCTAACATGGCGCCAGAAACTGCATTGTCGAGATCGGCATCATCAAAAATAATCAGTGGCGATTTACCGCCAAGTTCCATAGTGACATCTTTCAGTGAACTTGCCGCCGCCGCCATCACTTTTTTACCGGTACCTACTTCACCAGTAAATGAAATTTTAGCAATTTCAGGATGATGTGTTAGCCAAGCGCCAACTTCACCTGCACCTTGAACAACGTTAAATACGCCATTGGGTAAGCCAGCTTCAGTAAATATTTCAGCAAGTTTTAATGCGCCTAATGGCGTTTCTTCTGAGGGTTTGAAAATCATTACATTACCGCAAGCCAATGCTGGTGCAGCTTTCCAACAAGCAATTTGTAATGGATAGTTCCAAGCACCAATGCCAGCGCAAATCCCCAGTGGTTCACGACGGGTATAATAAAAATCGCCATCGACTGTTTGTTGATTACCTTCAACGCTAGGGGCTAACCCTGCGAAAAACTCAATAGAATCAGCACCAGATAAAACATCAACTACTGAGGCTTCTTGCCATGGTTTACCGGTATCTAGTACTTCAATTCTTGCCAGTTCATCATTGCGTTCACGTAATAATGCTACGGCTTTAAGTAAAATTCGGCTACGCTCCATTGCGCTCATTGCCGACCAAGTAGCAAAGCCAAGTTTTGCACTTGCTATTGCCTTTGCCTGTACTTGCTCATCAGCAACTTCAACTTGGTAGATAACTTTACCGGTTGCAGGGTTGATAACATCAAATGTTTCACCACTCGTGTTTTCAATATAAACACCATCGACATAATTTTTATAACGTGTTAGTGACAAGTAATATCTCCACTTTCTTTAATTTAATGAGTTAAGTTGCTCGTCTATAAAGCTTTTACATAATTGCTCAGCTTGTTTGAACTCTGCTTCTGGCTTGGTGCTTAACGCACAGCGTAGCCAGAAACCATCAATCATGGCCGCCGTTTGCTTTGCCGCTATTTGTGCCGCGTCATCAGCTAGTAGTTGACGAAATGAGAATAGTAGGTTGCTGTATAAACGCTTACTATTGATATTTTGCAATCTTCTCAATTTAGCGTCATGCATTGACTCTGTCCAAAAGCTCAGCCATGTTTTAATGGCCGGAGTCGAACGCTGAAATGGCGTAAAATTGGCTTCTATGATTATTTTTAATCGTTCAGTCGCATCAAGATGTTTAACAGAAATTCGAGCAATTAGTGCCAATCTTAGTTGCTCTAATAGATGCATAATTGTCGCTTCTATAAGCCCTTGTTTACCACCAAAGTAATGGCTAATAATTCCTGAAGATAAGCCAGCAATACGGCTGATGGTGATAATGGTCGTGCTTTGTAAACCGAACTCACCAATCGATTCTAGCGTGGCATCGATTAATTGTTGTTTACGTACGGGTTTCATTCCAACTTTAGGCATAAAGAGTTTTCTTTTTTTAATTGAACGTTCAATTAGTTTCTATTCTAATGGTTTTTACACTAATGATCAATTCAACTATTGAAAACACTTAATAACGCTAAGCCATGCTAAGTATGATTATTGTTGCTAAATCAGTCTGTTGACTAGCTTTTTGTGCTATGTAATTAATCGTTAATTTAAAGCTAAAGATTAGAGTTCGAATGATAAGTTATAGTTAATCCAGTCTTAGCGTTGAATTTTCCCTTAATTCGCACTTAGCGCACAAGTGATGCAGGTTCAAACGAAAAGCGTTTGATATTCAAAGCTAAGGCTGGTTAACCTATTGTATCTTTTGCTTTTTTTTGGGTATAAAAAACCTCTAATAGTGACTATTAGAGGTTTTGTTTATCAGAGCGTATTAAATATGCTGCATTAAATGCTCGTTTTTAACTAAATCGTCAGGCCTTATATGGGCAAGTACAATTGTGTAAGTGCTCATTAAGCTTTGAGCTCTTAGCCATTACTCACATCTTCAAAGTCAGCATCGATAACATCATCGTTATTCACTTCGTCGTTGGCAGCATTGGTTTGTTGTTGTGCTTGCTGAGCTTGCATTATTTTACTGTAAGCTTCTTGTAATGCGGTTTGTCGCATTACAATTGCGGCTTTATCATTACCGTTAACGGCCATTTTAAGTTGCTCTATTAAGCTATTAAGCTCAGATTTTTGTTCATCTGCAAAGCTCTCCATGGCTGTTTGTACTGTATGAATAAACTGATCCGCTTGGTTACGTTGCTCAACTAACTCACGTTTTTCTTTATCGTCATTGGCGTGCAGTTCAGCATCATTGACCATGCGATTAACTTCATCTTCGCTCAAACCACTCGAGGCGGTAATGGTAATGCTTTGCTCCTTACCGGTGGCTTTGTCTTTGGCTGAGACATTTAAAATACCATCTGCATCAATATCAAAAGTCACTTCAACTTGTACTGAGCCACGAGGACCTTGAGCAATATCACTTAAGTTAAACTGTCCTAACGATTTATTATCAGTTGCCATTTCACGTTGGCCTTGCAGTACATGCACCGTAACCGCTGCTTGGTTGTCTTCGGCGGTTGAGAACACTTCAGACGCTCGTGTTGGTATGGTGGTATTTTTTTCAATAAGCTTGGTCATTACACCGCCTAAGGTTTCAATACCCAGTGATAATGGCGTTACATCAAGTAATAACACATCACCTACTGTGCCTGACAACACACCTGCTTGAATGGCTGCACCCATGGCAACGGCTTCATCAGGGTTAACATCTTTACGTGGTTCTTTACCAAAAAAGGCTTTTACTGCGTCTTGTACTTTTGGCATACGTGTTTGACCACCCACCAAAATAACTTCGCTGATATCACTTTTGCTTAAACCGGCATCTTTTAACGCTTGCTGACATGGTGCTATGGTACTTTTGACTAAATCATCGACTAATGATTCTAATTTAGCACGAGTTACCTGCACGTTTAAATGCTTAGGGCCACTGGCGTCTGCTGTAACATACGGCAAATTAACGTCAGTTTGTAGTGCTGATGATAGCTCTATTTTAGCCTTTTCAGCCGCTTCTTTAATACGCTGTAGTGCTAATGGATCTTGCTTAACATCGATGCCACTGTCTTTTTTGAATTCATCAGCAAGGTAATTAATCAGGCGTAAATCAAAATCTTCACCGCCTAAAAAGGTATCACCATTGGTTGCTAATACTTCAAATTGTTTCTCACCATCAACGTTAGCTATTTCAATAATAGACACATCAAAAGTACCACCACCTAAATCGTAAACGGCAACTTTCTGATCCGCTTTACTGCTTTTATCAACACCGTAAGCAAGTGCTGCAGCGGTTGGTTCGTTAATGATTCGTTTAACGTTAAGGCCGGCAATTTTACCTGCATCTTTTGTCGCTTGGCGTTGTGAGTCGTTAAAATAAGCCGGTACGGTAATAACCGCTTCTGTCACTTTTTCACCTAAGTAAGCTTCAGCATCTTTTTTCAGTTTACGTAACAGTTGTGCTGATACTTCTTGTGGCGATAGTTTTTTACCATTGACTTGCACCCAAGCATCGCCGTTGTCTGCTTTGACAATTTTATAAGGTGCTAGCTTGATGTCTTTTTGCACTTCTTTGTCGTCAAATTTACGACCAATTAAACGTTTAATAGCAAATAAGGTGTTTTCGGAGTTGGTTACCGATTGTCTTTTTGCTGGTTGGCCGGCTAATATTTCATTGTCTGCATAAGCAACAACAGAGGGGGTAGTACGGCTACCTTCAGCATTTTCAATAATTTTTGCTACGCCGCCTTCCATTACCGATACACATGAGTTTGTTGTACCTAAATCAATACCAATAGTTTTAGTCATAATAATTACCTGCTTCTTTTAAATTAACTTCATAAAAAAGGTCTGATGCTTTAAGGCTATTACCCAGTAAGCAGTTTGACCGTATAAACAGCCTTCACTGTTTGGTTAGTGGAGCTATATTATGCAAGCTGAGAAAATGCTTCTGTCACAAATATGACAGTATGAATAAATTAGATATTTATTTTTACATTAAAAAATTTTAAGATTAAAAATCAATTTGTTAGGTTTTTTGTGTTAACAGTAAAAAAATCAATAGGGTGATTGGCTTTTACTATATTGCAGCAACTAGGTAGAATAAATCACTCGTTTACTATAACGCTAAAGTTTTGTTAACTATGAATAAAAATGTTAGTCATTTACCGCAAAAAGCTAATCCGGTATTAGTTAAACAAGCCAATATTTTTGCTGACTTACCGAGCAAGCTTATTGAAGACTTTCAACAGGAGTTTCAGCTCGATGAATGGCGTAAAGGTGAGTACATTAATGCTAATATTTTAATGCAGCGCTTTTTTGTCGTGATTGATGGCCAACTAGAAATAAAGCAAAGTAATCCAGAAACGGGCCGGGAAGCGACACTTGATATGCTTTATGCTGGTGATTGTTTTGATTTAATGGTGTTGTTAGATAATCAGCCCCACGATGTTATTATTTCACCGTTAACGACAGTCAAGTTACTTTCAGTGAAGCTTGATACTATGCGTCATTGGTTATGGACTTACCCTGAATTTAATCAGCAGTTTATGCCTTATTTAGCACAGAAAATGCGTGAAAAAGAACAGCAAGCCAGTAGTCTTATTTTAAATGACGTACCTACGCGCTTAAGTCGTATTATCTTAAATCATATCAATAAAATTAAGTATTATACCGGCAGTAAAGCTGAGGAGCATCAGCATCATTTGGTTAATGGTTTAAATGATGACACCTTAGCGCGTATGGCCGGCTCGGTAAGACAGGTGATCAATAAGCAGTTACAGCTATGGAAAAAAGCTGGCACGCTTGATAAAAAACGTAACCAGCTCATTGTTAAAGATTTAGAAGCACTAGAAGCTGCCGCGAAATTTACTGAAAATTTACCTAATGCGCCTTTATTGCCGACAACCAAAAGATAGCTGTAAGCTGTCAGTTTGGAGCTATCAGTAAAAAACAAGTGCTAGACAAAAAACTAACGATCAGTTACTCAAAGCTGACAGCTTTAAACTTATGGCTTTCTTTTCTCTGCAAGCTCTTTTAACTGTTGATATAGTGCTTGCTCTTCCTCAGTTAAGCTTTTTGGTAGAGCAACTTTTAGCTTCACAAAAAAGTCTCCGACAATTTTACCAGGCAAACCACGGCCTTTTAAGCGCATTTTACTGCCACTACTGGTCAATTTTGGCAAGGTCAGGTCTATGGTGCCTGTTGGTGTTGGTAGTTTTATTTTATCACCTAAAGCCGCTTGCCATGGGCTAATGGCGAGCTCTGTGGTGATATCTGCTCCTTCAACGCTATATAAAGGGTTGGGATTAAAGCCAACTTCGATATATAAGTCGCCATTGGCTCCACCAGCAAAGCCAGCTTCACCTTGCTTTTGCAAACGAATTTTTTGACCGGCTTTAATACCCTTTGGAATATTGATTTTCAGCGTGCGCTCTTTCGTTTGCATTTGCCCGCGCGGACCTGCAACCTGCTCACGTAGAGTAAGGTTTCGCGTTGCTCCGGTGTAGGAGTCTTGTAAATCAATCATGATTTTTGTTTGGCTATCTTGTCCTTTTGCCGCTCGGTGACTGGAATGATGAGAGCCTGTTGTATGTTGGTTTCCACCAAAGCCGCTACCGAATAAGGATTCAAAAAAATCACTAAAATCACCTTGCCCGGCACTGTTGAAGCTACCACTACCTTGATGAAATTGCTCTTGCCAATTTGGTGGTGGTGTAAAACCTGATTGTCCACCTTGCCAGTTACTACCCAGTTGGTCGTAGGCTGCGCGTTTTTCTTTGTCACGTAGCACTTCATAGGCTTCATTGATGTCTTTAAAGCGGCTTTCGGCATCTTTTTCTTTACTAACATCAGGGTGAAATTTACGTGCTAATTTTCGATATGATTTTTTAATGTCATCTTGAGACGCGGTTTTATCAACGTCTATAATTTTATAATAATCTTTATAATTCACAGTAACCTCCTGTGTAAATAAATCTGCTGTTAACTATTATTGTTACTGTTGTGGCTAGAGGCTGTTGCTCTTTCACTTGATAGCTAAATAGGATTAATTAAATAGTCTAATTTAATGGTGCTAGTATAAAGTAAATAAAATATTTAAATGTCAGCAATGTGACACTTGTGAGAAAATATGCGATGTTTAACTAAAATAATATTAATTCGATTAAAGAGAAATATATGTCTTATACACTGATCCATAATGCGGCTGAGTCTAACTATGAATACCATATTGATGGTCATATAGCTTACATTACTTATGATGAGCAAAATGGCCATATGCATTTAACTCATACTATCGTTCCCGATGCACTAGCAGGTAAAGGGCTTGCAAAAAAATTGCTAGAAGATGTATTACAACAGATAAAAAAAGATCATAAAAAAGCCGTGGCACAGTGCTCTTATATTGTTAAATATTTGGAAAAAAATCCTCAAGCAAGTAAGTTTTTCGTTTGAGCGCTATCTAGATAATAGTTTTTTTAATGACTGAAAACTCGGCAATATATCGTGACTACTGCTAGGAAATAATTGCCGAGTGTAATTTTTTGTCGTTATGTGAATGACATTATTTAATTATGATGTCATTGTTTTTTTGTCCAATGTGCCACTCAAGCGAGTTAGTGCCAGTGCTATTAACACCACCATTGCGCCAACCCAAGGGGTGGTCATTAAGCCAGACTGTTCAACAATTATTCCTCCGCCCCATGCCCCTAAAGCAATACCAACATTGAATGCCGCTATATTTAATCCTGACGCGACATCTACGGCGTCAGGTGTATATTTCTCGGCTAACTTGACCACGTAAACTTGTAAGCCGGGTACGTTGCCAAAAGCAAAAGCGCCCCAAATTAAAATGGTGACTATAGCGGCTAAGGGGTTTACTGCCGTGACACTAAAGGCCAGTAGTATAGCGGCAAGTCCGATGAATATGATTGTTAGTGCTTTAATAGGCCCCATTTTGTCGGCCATTTTGCCACCCCAGATATTACCAATGGCAACTGATATACCGTATACCAGCATGACGAGTCCAATAACGTTAGTATCGAGACCCGTAATTTGGTTAAGGATGGGGGCTAAGTAAGTAAATGCAACGAAAGTTCCGCCATAGCCGATAGCGGTGATGGCATAAACTAGTAGCAATCTTGGCTGCGTTAACACTTCTAATTGTGTTGAAATTTTAGCTGGTTTTGCTTGTTGTAGATCACTAGGTATTAAGATTGCGCTACCGATCATCGCAACGATTCCTAAGGCAGAGACGGTTAAAAAAGTAGCTTCCCAACCAAATTGTTGACCGATATAAGTGCCTAATGGCACGCCTGTGACCAACGCTACGGTTAAACCAGTAAACATTATGGCAATAGCACTTGCCGCTTTTTCTTTTGAAACAAGGCCAGTGGCAATAGTTGAGCCAATAGAGAAAAAAACACCATGAGCTAATCCAGTTAAAATACGGGCAACAATCAAAGCTTGAAAGCTAGGAGCTTGCCATGCAATTAAGTTGCCCATTACAAATAAGCCCATCACTGATAGTAGTACCATTTTTCTCTTCCACTTACCGGTTAACGCGGTCAGCACAGGCGCACCGATGGCAACGCCTAATGCGTATAAACTTACCAGTAGCCCAGCAGACGGTATAGATACATTAAGGTCTTGTGCCATCGTGGGTAATAAACCTACGATAACAAACTCTGTGGTGCCGATTGCAAAAGCACTGAGTGCTAATGCAAGTAATGCGAGTGGCATATTAATCTCCAAATATATTCAAATTTACATTAAGGGAAGTGCTTGCTGATAAACTCAACATCACTTTGAAGATGTTATTATTAACCGCTATACTGTTGTGATAAATAACGCCTTTAACAATATACTTTTGTAGAAAATGATATGAATGTTGATTTGAAAACTCGTTCAGATGACTTAGAACTTTTACTTTGTGTGATCGATGCCGGTGGTTTTTCTGCTGCTGCCGATGTGTTAGATATTCAAGTTGCGCGCGTTTCACGTGCTGTGAGTAGAATAGAAAAACAATTAGGCGTTGCTATTCTAACCAGAACCACACGAAGAATTGAGCTGACCGATGAAGGGAGGCAATTCGTCAATAGCATAAGAATTGCTTTGCAGTCTATGCAAAGTGCTGAAAATGATATTATTACCCATGGTGAATTACCGGCGGGTAAACTACGTATTAATGCTGCAAGCCCTTTTATATTTCATCAATTAATACCACTGATACAAGCATTTAAGCTCGCTTATCCAGATATAGAACTTGAACTTAGATCGAATGAAGGCTTTATTGATTTAATTGAAAATAGAACCGATGTGGCTATTCGTATCGGTAAATTGGCAGACTCTACATTGCATGCTCGAGCATTAGGTACTAGCCCGCTCTATGTTGTGGCTGCACCGGAATATCTCGTTAAAAGAGGTATTCCTAAACAGCCTTTAGATTTAAAACACCATGATATTATTGGCTTTTCAGATATTAAATCACTGAATAAATGGCCGATGAAAGGTGCTGAAACTATACTCCCTTCAATAACCGCCAGTAATGGTGAGGCTATCCGACAATTAGCTTTATCAGGCAATGGTATTGCGTGTTTGTCCGGATTTATGGTGCATAAAGATATTGCTTCGGGTACGTTGATATCACTGTTAAATTCATCTCGATTACTTAATACAGATCGAGAGCAAATAAACGCGGTATTTTATCAATCATCAAGTGTGTCTAAGCGAATATCGGCATTTTTAGATTTTATTAAGCCGAGATTAACACTCGGTTAGCTGGATATAATCACTGATTAAATCATCCAATTATAAGCTCATATAGCGATTGTATATTTTTTGAAACTCACCACTTTCTTTTAATTTTTTTAAGCCAAAATTAAAATCATCACGAATGTTTTCATCTCTAAATACCGGACGATAATCATCAGGACTTTCCATGGTAAATGTATGTTCATCAACATCATCTAAGGTGAGTACATTTAACAACTTCATACGTTTAGCAAAGTACCTAAAAATATAGCGATCACTTAATACCACATCGTAGCGTCCCAAATGCAATAATTTCACTTGGGTAAATTGATTACTAATACTAAAAAGTCGACCTTCTTTTTCGACTTTTTTTAGCCAATTAGGGTATCGTTTTTCAGCACCTTGAAAAGAAACTACTTGCAGCTTATCTAAGTCGCTCGGTTTTGATATAGAAAAATTATTTCTTTTCAGACTAATAAAAACATTGTCGTAGGTAACGGCAGAAGAAGCGTAAAAACCGCCATGCACTTTAAGGTCAACGCCCATATCTCCCATAATGGCATCGACTTGCTGATTTCTAAAAGCAATAGGCATACGTGCTAGAGGGAAGTAGAGTGGTTTTAAGGTATGACCTTTATAGGCTAGCGCAGCAGAGATAATATCTATTTCTATGCCTTTATCATGCTTTTCAAATACATAAGGGGGAATGTTTTGTCCGAAGGCCATCAGAATATCTTTTGCGTTTATTATGCTAGAGAACAAGACTGTCACAAAAAGCAGACAACACCGGAGTGATTTGGTTTTCATTGTTATTTTAATAACTTAATTCCCAACTATAGGCAAACTGTACTACATGCAAGATATAACAATCAGTCAGCTATTGAAATAGTGTTTTTAACGGTTTATTGATTTGCATCTTAACAAGTTGTTGAATTTTAGTGGGTATTTAATTTTCAGTCTTCATTTGTTACAAAATAACATTAATATCATCATTAAATAATTTGAGTGATAATCTACTCAATAAGGTTTATAAAAGTCGAAAAACCAATTGATAGGCTTTTATGTATATGAGTATTTATGAATATAGTTGAAGTGCGTGGTAACTTAAGAACAGCGGTAGCAAAAGATCGCTTTATTGTCTAAATTATTACGACTTAACGTTAAATTTTACAGACTCAAATATTCTTCTGCCTTGAGCTAACTCAACATTATTTTTGAAGTTAATTAGCATAGCAAAACCTATTTTTCCGGAGATGTTGGGCACACTAAGCGCCATTTTCCTTTCCTGTATTAGTAATTTACCATGATAACCGTCAATAACTATCGCTTCAGTGCTTGCAAGAGTTAACTCACTAAATGTAGAAGAATACTGACCTAAATCGTAAGTTAAATTTATATTATCACTATCGAGTTGGCCTGCAATAGAGTCAATAATAACGACTTCACCAGGCATTAAATCTGTCGGTCGTTGAAAGCATAATTGTTGATAAGGGCAGAATTCAAGCCAGTCAGTAGGCGGCGGCTGATCGTTGCTATTTGAAAAGCTGATATAAAAGAGGGCAGTTAACACTAAAATTAAAACTAATTTGCCAAGTTGCATTATAAATCCATCGAGTACCAACACTTATTAGTAGTATACGATAACAAGTGTTGGATTACTGAGTTGAATTGTTTACTTTCTTTTTATACCATTCTTAAAGATGAATCCGAAAGAAAGTAAAAAAAGCATTAACGTGCTTGGCTCAGGTACAGGAAGAGGGGTGCTAGCACTAGCGACAATCAATACCGGGTTAATGTTAATCCAATACTCTTGACCATTAGTTTGCACTAAAGAACTTGAGTGAATACGGTCAACTTCTAGTGTTGTCAATGTCGTGTGACCATTGAGTGATTCATTCATTAAGTAGTTGCCAGATTGATGATTTAAACCTAAATTATGCGCTAATTCATGTGCCAATAATTCACCACCAGAGCTACCTGCTGCATAGCTTGATTCAACAACAAAATTATTACCTGGCGTTTCACCGCAGCCGACAATACCAGTAATCAAAAAGCCACCACATGCACTAATAGTGTCTATAAAATAGAAATTTACCACATTAACTAAGCCAACATGCATGCTAAATAATTCATTCACTTCGGCATCTGTTGTAATATCTACTAAGTTGGGGAGAACGAGTTCTGTCGCTGTGCCAATACGTATATCAATGGGTTTGCTAGCAAAACTGATTTGAGAAAATATAGCATCGAGCTCAGTTTCATTTGTGGTTATAAAGCCTGCTTGAGCTTGGGCGGTGATGAAAAACCCAAAAGTTAGCAATAACGATTTCAATGCTTTCACATGTATTCCTTTTATATTTAAAAGTTTTTTAATTAATTTTTTTGTAATTTTAAACTATAAGTAAGTGGTCGTACATGCAAAAAACATTCCGCTACATATATGCTTAATAAAAACAGCACCTTAATTTTTTTAACTGCTTGTATTTCTTTGGATGTGTTAAAAAATATGACAATAAAGCCTTGGCTTAGCAAGGTTTCTTAAGGGATTAAGCGTCGATTTAGCCTTGAAATATAAGAACATAGATTAATTTAATCCTATCAAAATCTTAAACATTCACCCTAAAACGCTAGATACTACGACTGTTTATAAAATAATCACTGAAAAGTAAAGTTTCGATGGGGGTCTAGGTCATATTGCTGTATAATGCGCGGCTTTATTATGATGACTGGTCAGATGTTTAATATTTACACTCGCTTAGTTGTTAAAAATTACAGTATTAACTCTCACTTTAAAACTATCCGTTAGCGCTATCTGTTAGCGAAAACTAGTTAATGGGTTTAGTTAACGGAAAATAGGAATACCTTTTGATCACTACATCGAACATTACTATGCAATTTGGCGCAGAGCCGTTATTTGAAAATATTTCGGCTAAATTTGGCAATGGTCACCGCTATGGTTTGATCGGCGCGAATGGCTGTGGCAAATCTACATTTATGAAAATACTGAGCGGTGATTTAGCACCTAGTTCAGGTAATGTATCCGTAAGTACCGGCAACAAAGTCAGTACTTTGGGCCAAGATCAATTTGCTTTTGAAGCACATAATGTTATTGATACTGTGATC
>TARA_R110002124_G_scaffold128157_23_pt1 | contig 42319 bp, 49 predicted proteins | sample TARA_R110002124 | Tara Oceans TARA_R110002124 (sample SAMEA4397445) | marine metagenome | biome: Polar Biome; feature: [SRF] surface water layer (ENVO:00010504); material: water (ENVO:00002006), including particulate matter (ENVO:01000060) such as... | depth 5 m
CGGCTTTTGTTTAGTCGCTGCGAATGAACCCTGCTAGCCATATTGAGCCCAAGTGCTATGGCTTCGAACGGAGATGCATAATGGTTGCAAAACTGAATCAGAAGAACGCTAAAGTTCGACGGACGTTGCGAATTCCAATTTCTATCTACGAAGCAATTGCGGCAAAGGCTAGTACCCCCAGCCGAAGGTTTGCTCCTCAGTTGATCCGCATGATCGACCTGGTTGATGCAAGATTTGATCTGGGCAGTATTGATCTCATTTCACTGATCACCAACCCCATCGCTGAGCCTATTCGCGAAATCACTATTCACCTTCCAAACGATATCGACCAGAAGGTAAAGGTTTTGGCTGACAAGTTTGAAATCAGCCAGAACAGCGTGATCCAGTCGCTGGCGCAGATTGGTTTGCGCCCTACTCTCATCAATAGAGACCAAGCAGCGGTTCAGGCCTTGCGTCAGTATTTGCCCGGAGACGTCGCTGCACAGTTGCGTGAGCATGCCTTGAAACAGGGGAGAAGTGAGCTCGCTCTCGCTGCTAGCATCATCACAAGAGCCACACAGTGCCTTTCAGCACCATTCCAAAATACTTGATCGGGAATTATCAATGAGCCAACACTTTGTCCGCCTGCATTGCGCAAGAATCAGCGCTGAAGTGATAGTACAGCTGGGGTGGGACAGACCATTGTCGGAATTCTACATGGTCGTCTTTGCAGCGAAGGAAAAGGACGGCTTCAATGACGACCACCCTGTGTATAGCAATCTCAATGACGACGACTCTATAGGCAAAGAGCTGGATTACTATAAGCGCGTTGCCCGGCAGATCGGCTGTGAAATCCCTGATGTCATGTGGCGTGCCGCGTACCAGGACCGTGAATTTAATGTTGTAAACAAGATTGTTCATTACTCGAAAGATGGCAATGTTTTAGAAGCATGCTGAGCCCCTACACGGGCTGGAGATGAATGCCGGCGCCCAATTGACCGTACCGACAAGATCAAGCGCCGGTACTTGTATTAGGCCATGCCCACATGGCCGATGAACAAAAAGGGAGCAAACGCCCTTAGCCAACTACTTAGCTGACAGCCTACGCGCTATCGAGTAAAGAGCCCTGCGTTCGGCCTGCTCATCTGGAGCGTGCTGGTATTGCCCCCACTCTCCAGCAGATGTTGAGCATCCAGCGTCTAGGCCAGGCACCGAGGGCCAGAGATTTCCAAGTGGCTTAACAACGACTTTGATGGTGCGCCCATTTGCATAGAGTAGGCACCATCTGGGTGGAAGCTCATCAGGATGTATAAGCCCCTCAGGGCAGAGGTAGAAGCGATAGACGCCAAGCCCACCCATGACTCGTTCTGGCTTTTTCTTGTCTGCAAAAAAGTCTGAGCGGCTTACCTTGACCTCAATTACGGCAGAGCAAGAGCTACGAAATCCAAGTACGTCCGGCCGCTCACGACTTCCAAAACAACTCAGCTCTGTGCACACAACGCCAAAACCATTGCGCCGCAACCAGGCGGCGCCTAATGCTGTAAGTCGGTCGTGTTCAGGTGAGGTTGCCATGGCGATCCCGGACAGTCGTCTCGGTACTAGGTAAGCAGGTAGCTGAGGTAGCCATGGTCATACTGCTCACCTAACCTTGAGGGTTTGGTTCGTGCGATGAAGGTGATGCATGGGCCTCAGAATGAGGAACCCATGCCTCCGCTGCGTTGGTGCTGTTGCTTGGCTTCAATGGCTCTCATCGACTCAACACTAAACAGCGACTCTGGAACCGCGATCAGTCGTTTCAGGCCAATCTCTTCACCTGAGTCCAAGCAGTAACCGTATTCACCTTCGGCTATCATTGTCAGAGCTTTATTTATTCGCGCCAGCTCCTGATTATCCCTTTGCGCTATGTTTAGCCCAAGAGTACGGCTTTCTTCAACGGACGCGGTATCAGACACGTCTGAGTTGCGCTCAACCTGAAGGGAGCTTTTGCTGTCACGTATACGCTCATTAATTGACTTCATTTTGTTGACCAGGATGCTTTGGAAGAAGGCTAGCTGGTCGTCACTCATGTACTCACTACTGGGCTGCGCCAGCAGTTCTTTTTCTGTAAGCATGTTTCCCATCCATAAATGTCTGACTTTGATGTGGCCTCTTAGGGCTCTAAATTCGAGAATAACGATTTAATCCAAGAACTCCATTCCACTCGTTGCACATACTCCCCCGGCCGCGAGCTGGTTTTTGTTACGGCAATGGTAGGTGCGGGCTATCTAAGAAATTGCAAGGTGAGCGTCGGTGATGATTTTCCCGATTCGCACGTTATGGTCTGAGCTAGATACAGGAGTGAAATATGGAAACCACAGCGTACGAACTGACTGCAATGCCAATCAAGCTTATCTACGGGGCATCGGCCAGTCTCATATTGAATGAGCTGGCTGACCGATATGAAAAAGAGGCGGGATTCAAGCCTCAGCACTGGGTAATGCGCGTGTACAGCAACGGCGCAATGATCCCTGCCCCCACGCAGCTCGCTGCAAACGAGATCCCTGAGTGCAGGGTTAGGCAGCTTTTCAAGCAGACATTAGACAAAATCACCCATGTTGGAATGCAGGTATTGAACGAGGCTGATAAATTTGGTCTCACTACTGCCAGTAACCGACTGAGCGAATTAAACGCGCTCAAGGCTGCTTAGGAGGCGATATGCTAAATAAAATTTTATACAGGACATCACCGCTGCGTTTTTTGACGTACGCGGTTCTTCTATACGTGCTGGCGATCACCCTGCCTCCTCTTCTGGGTAGCTTAAAAGCTATCCCTGTCGTGTTGTTCCTGGCACAAGCATTTCTGCTCGCAGGAGTAGCCAAACGTTGGCCGCAGCGCCTAGCCAGCGTTATTTTCATTACGATAGGTTTCTGGGTTGGTATGACCTATACCGTATTCACTTCCGGCTTTTGATAAAAAGGCGTTAGTCCCCCATGCGCTGACTTTTATGTCAGTGCTTTTTAAATGACTCTGGAGTCAACAATGAACAAAACTGAACTGGTTGAAAAAATTGCAGAACGTGCAGACATTACCAAGGCAGGAGCAGAGCGAGCCCTCAGCGCTGTAACTGAAACCATTTCCGACACACTGGCCAAGGGCGACTCTGTCACGTTAATTGGCTTTGGAACCTTCGAAGTACGCCAACGCGATGCTCGCAACGGGCGTAACCCTCAAACGGGTGAAACAATTGAAATCAAAGCGGCTAAAGTGCCCGCGTTTAAAGCTGGCAAAGCATTGAAGGATGCAGTGAACTAAAGTTAGCCTGGCATTTGTTGGCGCTTACCGAGAGACTCGATTCCTCGGTAGGCGCCAGACAGTTAACGGTAGCTCACTACAGGCCTAGGCAGAATCAATGTGACAGGTTTGGATCTATCAACCAATACCGTTGTGTAGTCAACCCCACCAGCTCTGTACTGCCTGTATTCCCCCTGCAACACTACTCGTTTATCGTCAGCGACCAGTTTATCAAACAGCGCCAGCCACTGGTCTTCAAAGTCTTGTCGCTTACCAAGCACAAAATATGTGTTGCCACCCCAGTTCTTCAGCACAACATAACCTACCCAAATATCACCCTCATATGGTTCATAGGGAGACACTTCCATTCTTATCTTGCCCTCTGAACGGTAAGCATCTTCTGGATAGGCCCACCCATCAACCGTGGGGAGAACCCAGTCCCTGCTGCTCGTATCGGGTTTCATTCCATCAACAATAATAGCTATTGTTTCAGGGCTGAGAGCACCTGAACGGAGGTAGCCTCGCTCGAAGCCGTCAATTTGGCTTGCGACGTGTTGAATTATTACTGAAATCCCAACTGCCTGAGCAAATTGAGCCTTTTCATAAGGATTGCCTGACTGACCGGAAAGAAACTCTTGCACAGTCTCATCCAGGCTATACCCGGCCTGCTCAAAGGCCCATTTGGTGTAGCGCCCCATCAGCTCTGCGACCTTCTCCTGGTCGCCTAGTACAGACCTGAGCTCTTGATCAAACTGCGGTTGAACCGGTCGGAAAATCGCATTGATCTGGTTTGCGCTGTACATGTTCATGGGCGCAGGCGTTGCAGATGCAATGCCTGCATGGAAGAGCCCTACTAGCAGCGTTGAAAAAAGAACTGCTGCGTAGCACAACTGTTGAAGTCTATTGTTCATATCGACGTCTGGTCCTCGCATTTCTCTTAAATTGATGGTGGACATACCAAAGGAAATCGCCCGGTTAAGTGCAGCTAGAGACAGCAATGAGTTTTGCCGCGATTCCCCACTTCCAGATGGCAGTCCAGTTACTCTCCCTGTAGACCTGACCGATAAGTGCGCAAAATGATAAAACCCATTCCAGCTTGGCAGGGACAGTGCTCCCCCCAATTATGCTCGGAATTGATTGCGGCTTCTTCCCCGTTTTGGGGATTATCGCCATTCACTATCTATTAGAACAAACGGAGTAATCATGAGACTTATCTACACACGCCAGGCCAAGTCCTTTTTGGTTCCGGACCTTAATCTGTACAAGCGGCCCCCAGCCTCGCAGCTTATCCCCTACATGGTAAGGGCAAGCCAGACTATACGCGGCACTTCGATGACTAACCGTGGCCCGGCGATCAATTTGATCTCGGAGAGCATGAACAATGCTTGCGCGAAGATCCATCGGACGATGCGGCCTTACTTTTTCACCGATATCGACAACCTTTTTTCAGGCTACAGCTCTGACAGTGAACAACCTATAGAGCTGCCTGATCTTGACGATATGCCACACATCCACCAAAGCATGCACTTCTGCTTCGATGTCCTGGAAGACCTGGATAGAGCAACCGCACTCCTCCAAAAGGACCCTGATGCTGTGGACGTTTCTGATGCTGTATTTGCTTGCTGGATGGGTGTGTATCGGGCGACCTCAAGGCTTGAGGGTGTCGAACGACGAATCAAGAGCGGCAAAGCCTTTAATGGAAGCAAATGACTGAGACTTTTCAAAATGACCTGGTGCGCGAGGAAGGGACTCTTGTTGACATCGTTTTCAGATCGCCTACCACGGCTTGGGGGATCGGCGTATTCCGCCGTGAGGACAGCACCGTTTTTTGCGCAACGGGCGATTTTGGAAAAACGGTTTTATATGAAGACTTCATTCTCTACGGTAAAAGAGTTCCTGACATCGAGGGTGGCGATATCGAGGTCAAGGAGTTCACATCCCGCCCACCTCGCTCAGTTGCTGCTATCTCTGGTTACCTGACGTCGCTCACCGGCGCCAGCAGAGGAGCCACCTCAAAACTTGTGGCTCACTTTGGCGCAGAAGTGATCGAGATTTTGGAAAGAAGTCCGGAAGCGATATCGGCGGCAGATATCCCTCAGCAGGACATGGATCGCTTGATTTCCGGCTGGCGCACGCAGCGTTCAGACCGCTTGGCAATGTCCAAGATTGAGGTTGAGGGAATCCAGCTCTATAAGCTGTCGAGGCTCCAGCGCTATTACGGAAACGAAGTCGATCTAAACAAACTGATCAAAGCTGATCCTTACTGCTTATATATCCACTTCGAGGATATGCCATTTGCGAAAGCTGTCGCGCTGGCCAACAAGTTAGGCGTTACAAATCAAAGCGAGTCAGCTGTACGCGGTGCGGTAATAGCAGCCTTAAGGCGTGAAGCATGGCTCGGCCACTCCGTCATAGAAGGGGCTCAGCTTGGGCAGACAGTGGTTAAGCTCCTAAAAGTCCACCCTGATATGGTTAGGCCCCTTTTAGCGCCGGCTGTCGCAGAGCTCAGGAAGCATGAGCTTGTCCATGTTGAGGACAGGAAGATTCAACTGATTCAGCTGCATGAAGCGGAGCATACGCTGTTCAAACTCATCGAAGAATGGTCGTTGAAGGAAGAACAGGATCTAGACCTAGACCTTGTCCCATCAATGGAGATGGGGCTGAAGATGCTCAAGCCACTCAAGAAATCGAAGAGCGACCTCAAGGCTCTGTACACAGGTCTTAGTGCACTGCTTTCTGAGTGTTTCGCGATTGTTCAGTGTCAGACGTTCAATGACCAGATCCACGTCGCAAAGGCTCTGTCCTTGATATGCCAAGCTTATGGCGCACAAGCGATTATCACCACCTACACACTTGAGATGCTCGCTGAAGCAGAGACGCTGATTAACCTGCCAATCCCAGTGATGACATACGCCGAATTAATCGGCCTCGATGCCGAAACGGGTATCCCCTTGGCACGGGCAGCGAGCCCTGTAGAAGCAGACATTATTATCGTCATTGGCGCGGATGCATTAGGCATTGAAGAGATGAACCATCTCATCGAGGCTGCACCACAAGATGGACGTCTCTATCTCTTAGGTTGCCCTAAGGACCTGCCAAGCTTAAGTGTTGGCCAGCCCTTCGCCGACCTAATGGAAAGCAACGTAATTAAAGCGTTCCACTCAAGGTTCTGGGGAGTGTCAGAGGCAGACATAAGGCTTGCACAGGAACAAATTTGGGATGGATCTCTGGAGCCTGACACCGGCAAATTTGATCCCACGCAACCGATCTGTTGGGTGGGCTGTGAAAATGGACTTCTACCGGAGTTCGTTCCAGAGCTACTTGATCAGTTGGCCAAAGCATTCGGGGTAAATCCCCTAAACGATATTAGAGTGGTTGCTCCGGCCACGAACAATAAACTCATTCGCGATGTCATCAACTCAATAGCAACCTTCTTTGCTGAAGATCCTGAACCAGTCCTTTTCCAAAACCGAAAACACCACGCTGGTTTACCAATTGTGGTGCGCCAGCCTCTTGCGACATCGGACTGCCCTGCCTTCTCAGTCTATAACCCAGTCGAAATCTCAAGCTCGGAAATGAAGCTTGTTGGCAGCAACGGCGCGCAAGCCACGATCCATCGGGAAGATCGCATTGATGTGTTTGACGCAGTAGTAATGACACCCAAATTCATACGGGGTCGCAGATACCAGGTGGTTGTCCTGATAGCTCTTGAGGCGCAGAAGCAGCTAATCAACCAAGAGCTGCTCAGCAGCCTACTTAACGCGTCAAACCGGTCACTAGTAATCGTAGGCGACATAGAGGGCTTGTGCGAAGGGCTAACCGAGCGGGAATCCAGTCGGAGCCGTTCCAAACTATTACATTGGGTAGGTGAGAAGTGACAGTCAGGTCCATCAGACGCGACTCAGTTGAGAAAAACAATGCCCACTTGCGGCGCAAACGAGGGATGCTCATAAGCACCGCGTTATTCGGTAGCGCGATCCCTTTTATGCCTTTACCAATTGTGATTGGTATTGGTGTGGCTTCGGCGTACCTCAGCCTTTATGTACAAAAGGATCTGAATAAAGGTGAACAGCCCATAGTTTGGGATTCCGGTCTAGTAGAGAAAGAGCTTCCTGACTGTGACCTCCGACGCAACACCTATCTCGGGCAAGCAATGCCCTTTTCTGAGTGGAAAGATGAGCTAGAAGAGGTTCGCCGGAAAACCGGCAGTGTCACTGCGGATGATGTCCGCATGGCTGTAAATGACAATTACAGCTCAATGATGCCATTGATGCTATCTGACGACTTGCTTACACGTCACATGGCGCTTCTGGCTGCGACGGGGACCGGTAAAACTGAGCTTATACTCTCAATAATTCAGCAACAGATCCGCAAAGGTGCAGGTCTAATACTGGTAGAAGCGAAAAGTGATTCGGACTTTGCTGGCGCCATTTACAGCATGATGAAAGAAGCCGGCAGGCTCGATCAGTTCAAGTTAATCAATTTCGAATTCCCTGAAAACAGCCATAAATACAACCCGTTTATGGCTGGCGGTGTTCGGGCAACTCTTTCCACCGCTATGAAGATTCAGTCGAGCTCCTCAGAAGAGTTTTGGAAGGATACAGCCCGGTTCTGCCTAACAGCGGCAATCCTGACCCTGAAGCTCCAGCCAGGCTCCCCTGCTTTCCATATAAAAGACATTATTGCGTTGATGTCCGATTTCGACCTTCTTTTGGATTACACGAAAAGAATCCGTGAGGACGAAAGTCCGTCTCATAAAGATGGTAGCGATTGGCTCTTCAGCTTCCTCAGGAATTGGTACAACGAGCAAGATGGTGAGTGGAATTACCGTCAGTATAAGACGCTGACACAGGGACTAATTTCAAAGCTCTCAGCTTTTGGTCATTCCGAATACTCAACCATCGTTAATACCTACTCACCAGATGTTGACCTCAAGCACGCAATCTTGAACAACGAAGTTGTAGTGCTCTCCATGAGCAGCCTAGCTGACAAAGATGGTGTAGAGATTTTTGGCAAGCTATTCATTTCAGACTTAGCCAGAGCGGTCGGCGAGATCCAGCTTGAGAAATCGAAGCCCCTGGCACTATGCCCTGCCATCTTCGATGAGTGGCCATCGTTCATGGATGAGTCACAGGTCCAACTCTTCCAGTTGGCCCGATCTGCCAATGTACCGATCATCATCGCCATGCAAGGTGTCGGCTTCCTTGAAACGATATCACCAGCTTTTGTTGAAAACGTGCTTGGTAACTGCTGGCACCACATCTATTGCGACGTACGAGACACGAAGACACGAGAGTTTGCGGTGAAGCTGGCCGGCAAGATATTGAACAAGCTTGAGAGCACTGCTGAGGGCACCTCAACGGGCGCCAGCCATGCTTCTGAGCAAGGTGGCCTAGTCGGTAACCAAAGCGATGGCAACAGCACAAGCAAAACATACAAGGCCCAGCGAGAAGAGTTAATCCAGGCTGAAGATTTCTCAACCCTAGACCAAGGTGACGCAATCGTAGTTGGCAAATCCGGTACACACCGTCTTCGCATGCCCCTTATCAGAAATAAATTCCCTAGCGTCCACTTCAACCAAATGCGGTTAGTCAGACGCAAGCCAAAGGCACACACAGGCTCATACGCATGGGATGAGTACACAAAACGAAACAAGCAAATTCTTAGGTGATTTTCCGCGCATGCGCGGAATTTTCGAACACAAAAAGATAGTAAGAAGTCTGGAGATAGTATGGAAGAGTCATGGGTCGATGGGATTAGGAACTGGAATTACAGTCCAGAGCCCGTTCTAAAGTGGTTGTGGAACATCGTCGAGTACAACGCCGTTCGCCATGGGCCGATAGCGTATGTAGTAGCTGCATCAGTAGTGATTCTGTTGTTACTAGCCTTTGGCCCGACGAGAGGTGCAACGAAAGCCTTGTGTTCCAGCATCCTAAAAATGGTTGTCCTTTACTTCCAGCTGGTTTTATCGCTTGTCACCGTGCAGTTCGTAGCCTTTCTTGCCAAGGTAGCACTGACACTATTCCACAAATGCCGCATCTGGATAGCTGACGGACTGAAACGGTTCAGAAAGCAAGAATAATTATTTTCATATTTTTTTAGAAAGTAGCCCCAAATTGGGGCCATCTCCAATGCACTTACAGTGTAAAGGAGATTTTATGCTACATCGCCAAAAAACACCGTTGCTTGCCCCCCTTCTCTGGACCTGCGTTCTGGCCGCGCTTTCTGCGTGCCAGATGGCCGACGCCTCTCAATTCATTATTGATGAGCGCGACCCGGATCTGCAAAAAGCCACCGAACACCTTGCTAGCGCACAACAAGCATTAGCACGTGCACAAAGCGAACTCGCATTAGCGCAGGACGCATATCACCTTCCCGGTCTTAATTACGCAGCAATGAACGCGCAGCTAGAACCTGTGGAAGACACCCTACGGGTGTTGCTCAGCCCCAACCGTAAACGTCACGCACATCAAACCGTTGTGCCTGATGGCATCTTTTTTACACCAGTGAAGATCGGAGAATGAACATGATTACAAACCAGCATTTATTGAAATACGGAACCTTGGAGCATCGTCGAATGGGGATGCTGCTACTAATGCTATTAGTTTTTGCGCTGACAATGGCTATGCCGGATACAGCCTCGGCGTTTGACGGCTCTTTCGGCCCCGACCAGGAAACTGTGTCAAATATCGAAAATTCTATGGCCGCATGGTGGAAATCATTTGCAACGCCCGCAATGTGGTGCTCGCTAGCTGCATTGGCTGTATCCGTAATTTTCTTCGGCGGAAGATTATGGGGTATTCCTGTCGTAACAGCGCTAATTTTCCTGTTCGGCGAGATGATTGTTAATGGCGTAAAGAGCTTCATGGGGTAAATGATGAAACTTAGAGTCACAGAAGAAAGTGATACCTATGTGTATGCAACGTCTACGCTAAATTTCGCCGGATTAGAAAAAGAGGACATGATCATCTGTATGTTCCCTATGGCCATGGGGAGCACTTTAAGTTTTTCACCGATTGTGTCCTTTCTGTCGGGGATCATAAGCCTGTGGCTCTACAAAAAGGTTACGAAAAATCAACCTAGTGGCTTCCTAATCCTTCGTTGTTCATTGGTGATTGGGTCGGCATGCAATAACCGATATATAAGAAAAAGCAAGATAGCACTTCGCTTTTTCAAGGCAACAAATAGAGCCATAGACAAGATGTGGATAAAAAGTGGGCTGCTCCCAACACCTACAAACTGTAATTTGTATGAGCGCTAAAATGACTTCCAAAACAAAGTATGGGCCGCCATTAAAACTTTTCAACATTCTCGGTGCGAGTGAGCTGCGTCAAAGTAAGTTGATGGTAGTACTACTGTTTGTTTTGGTTGTGCAAGGGTGTGTGATCGGATTATTGATATCCATGACAAATAACCTTCAAAAAGTGAACGAAAAACTCGCGAACGAAAGAATTATGTATGGGTTTCCCAATGCGGAGGGTGTCTTCGTCAGTGAAAAACAGATTCCGCAAAGGCACATAGAAGGATTTGTAACGTGGTTCAACGATAACTTCTACAACTTCACACCCGTGTCGGCAAACGACAATGTAAATGAAGCTCTGCGGCTCATGTCATCGTCACTGCGAGTGAAGCAAGAAGAAAACATGCGGACCCTCGCAAGGCAGTCAAAGGAGCAAGAAATAACCCAAGTATTTGCGAGGGAAACGCCATACACGATTGAGTTCGAACCAGGGAAAGGATACCTAGTTTCCTTCAGAGGTGTCCGAGTTAGAGCAACTCTTAACAGAGTGTTTAGTAAAAAGACTTACGACATTAAATTACTCATTAAACCCGTTAAGCCGTCAGCACATTTTGAATGGGCTGTTGTTGTCGATGACTTCTGGGTGCAGGAGATTTAAACTTGAACATAAAGTTCCTAGCTGCCATGGTTGCAGCAGCTATCAGTATTCCAGCCTACGCATTAGACGAGTGCAACCGCTCGCCAAGAACAGTTGTTTATAACAATTCACCTGTTGATATATTTATTTCAAATGATACGCAGAGGGCGGAAGTTACTTTTCCAGAGCCCTACCTGGAAGGCATTTATGTTGAAGTGACCGAAGGGATGGATTTTTACAAGACCCCTATCGACAACAAATTGGCTTTTGTAGCAAACGATCCATTATATACCGGCCTAGTCACTTTAGACGGGCCAAGTAAAAACACGTATATCATTCGGCTGATTACCCGACCTGGCTGCGCAGATAGCCAAGTCACAATCGAGAATCAACCATTAGTTGATCGTAGCCAAGCGGCGACAGACACTCAGGGCAATGTCAAAAGCCTGATGAACTATCTGTATGACGGTGAGGTGCCTTCGGGGTATCGCAAAACCGATTTTACTGGGATATCTCAAAACGAGCGCGTTGTATTCGAACAGGGTTCGTTGGAGTTTGTGCTTCAGAGTCAATATGTAGGCCAGAGATATGTTGGAACTACTTATGAAATTACGAATAAGGGAAGAACACCAACAAAAGTCGCTATCGACCAAATTGACTATGGCAATCCGGCTGTACGAAGGACATTAGGTGTTGCACGCCAAGTTTCAATGTTACCTACCTCAAGGATTTTGGGACCAGACCCGGCCTTCCTGACTGAAGTATATGCTAATAGCCATAGAGGGCTTTTGTTTATCGTTTCGGAGAAACAGAGATGACTCAGCCCACTGGTGACGACCAAGATAAAAAGGCATTTAACAAGAAAGCATTGGTGCTAGGTGCGTTAGCAACGTTCGCTATCGGCTTTAGCCTACTTAGCAACAATAAATCACCGAACACTGTAAGTGATGACGCCAATGTAAAGCCGGTTGAGGTTGGCTCAGATCCTATCAATACAATTACAGCCCAGGATAAAGACGCAGCATTGACACAATTTGCGAAACAATTTGAGTCATTACAGCAGAAGCTAATTATCTCTGAGCGAAATCAAGAAGAGTCAGACAAGGCGCTTCGTCTTCAGATGACCAAAAGTCAAAACCAATCTCAAGCACAGATAGCTTCTCTACGTGATGAGATTGTTGAGATGAAGTCGAAAGGTATCGATGATCTCTATAGCGATATCAACGCTAATGATTCGCGTACTGTCCAAAGCCCGCCACCAATGCCAAATCTAAGTGACGATATGAGCTTTGAGGGATTGAACTTCAACACGTCTCCACCTGAAGTTGCCCAGCCGATGAGAGAAAGCCATCCGTATGGGCCAAACTATTTCATCCTCAAACCACAAGGCGCAGGGCAGACAATTTCTCGTTCAAGCGGCGGTAATCAGCTGAACGATTCAGAAAACGAGCTGTTTTCGTCAATGGGGCAACCTAGCAACCGTAATGCTGCATCAACCCAACAACAGCAACCGGTTCAGCAGAAGCAATACGCAAGTGCGGCAGAAGCCTATGCAGATCAGCAGAAGAGCAATAGTCGTTCTCAAGATAACCAGTACACCGGTCCCAAAGTTGAGCGAATAGAAATTCCTGCATTCTCTTTTGTTGAGGTTACTACCCTGCATGGAGTCGCCTGCCCTGTAGGCGCGAACTCACCTGGTAGTCAAACTCAAATACCGGCCCGGCCTATCGTCCTCCCAGTAAGAGGCATCTTTAGAGGTCCAAATGGCGCCTCAGTAGATGTAGGGAATATTCACATAATGGGGCTTTGCTCTGGGCGCAGGACTTCAAGCAGTGACACTGGTCGGGCCACGATCCGTGTTGAACAAATGTCCTACTGGGATGATTCTGGAAAATCTCAAATGGCCGCATCTACAGGATACATCGTAGACAGCCGAGACAATGAACAGGACGTGTTTGGCCGGCTGGATAAAGCATCAGGTAGAACACTCGCTTTGCAGTCAGCTGCTGCGGCGGCCGCCGCCTATGCTACGGGATTATCCCAAGCAGAGTTCACAACACAAAACACCTTGGACTCCAATGGCTCTGCAACAACTTCACAGTTAACCGGTGATGCGACTAAGAGCGCAATCGCACAAGGTATTGGAGCCTTATTTAATCGCATATCTGAAAGGTTCGAGCAGGAGGCTAACGCATCCATCGACACCGTAATAGTTGAGCCGGGGATCAAACTCAGATTTGTGACAGACCAGCCAATGTACATTTACAAGCCGGCAGAGGCATTTGATATCGACGCAGCAATGCGCGACGTCCTGATTTAAGGGTCATATACATGAAACGAAAAATTATCGCTTCAGCCGGCTTCGTGCTTCTAACGGGCTGTGCCAGCAATAACGGACTGTTCGAAGACCAGGCGTCTATGGATGAAGTATACGACGCTGTACACGCTACGGCTCAAAGAGAAACGGTCTCTTTGCTAAGGCAAGGGTTGAGAGCAAGGCCTCAGCTTGGAGCAACAGATCCTTATTACCCCATCCGTATGCCCGATGTTGTTGCACCTGTCTGGGTTGTTCCATATGCAGACAAAAACACAGGGATAAAGCACGGTGGGCGCTGGGACTACATAATCATCGAGGAAAGCCAATGGGCAGAGTAACCACTTTGCTAATGCTTACCCTGCTGTGTGCTTCAGCTAGTGCGCAATCGCTTCCTCAACAGCATAGAGACGCTATCCGCGAAGCCAAAACAAAGCAGATCTTTGGTTCTTCAGAAGACCTTACTTTGCTACAGCCGGATGTAATCCTTTATCGAAAGATTTTTGAACTTCGTGAGAATCATGTTGACCGCCAGTTGCTACTAGAATTAGACCCGATACCTATGGCTCAAATTTATAAATATAGTGAGTTGAATTTAGGGCAATTGATATCCCTGTCAGCTGCTGCAAGTGGTTATGACGCTGAGTTTCACTCCCAGGTTAACCAATCGCAAATGGTAAAAATCAATAGCCATGCAAACTCTCTTGATGCAATTGCAGAGTATGTTGGCCGCGTAACCGATACAAAGATCTCCGTATGGCCGGAATCAAGAGTTGTGTTAGTTATGCCTTCGGAGAGTGCCCAATGAGTCAAACAGAAACGCTACACATGTTTGATACCGAACTTGAAGCATTGTGCCGACGAGGATACCAAGGCGGACATCCAATTGAACTAATCCTGGACGGTTATCTTTTCGAAGAAAACGGGAACTACTTTCATACGGTTGATGGTCGTTTTGCAAAAATATGGAAGATTAATGGCTTCGACGCATCTGTATTGAACAATGATGACCTATTTGGTTGTTCTGGCGCTTTGGGCGAAGCACTGAACAAATATCCCGAAGGTAGTTGTGGGCAGTTTATCCGACACAACCACCGGGATATACGCGGAATAATGGAAAACTATGTAGCTGGACTTAGGGATGATAACAACGAATTTGAGACTGCAATCGCGGACTCTATTCTTGAACGGCAATATAGTGCTGCTATTGCTCCTAACGGATTCTTTGCCAAGATCTCATCTGACCTAATAAACCGGGTACGAACAGACGCGATGGAGCAGGCAGGTGATCTGGATGACGACGTCCGTGACAATCTAAGCAACGCAATCCAAAGGGAAATTAATGAAGGTAGATACCCGTACGTCTCAGATTTCTACTTAATATTCCACTGGGAGCCTTCATATATATTTGGGAAGTTTTTAGATAACACAGTCAAGAGCGCATTAGCGTCTGTTGGACTTGCTGATGCGAACCAGCAAGCATTTAATGCATATACAAAACATGCCAAGCGTTTTGGCGAACATGCGAACGATATCGCACAAGCGCTTGCAAACTCCAATTTTGCCCCAGAGGAGTTGAATGGTCAGGGTTACATAAATCTTGTGTACCAGATTCTAAACCCTGTTCGTTCATTCACGATTGAGCCGCCTCGTTATAGAAATGATGTTCCAATTTATGAGTGTCTTAATGATCCTACTCTGACACCTCAGTACCAGTCTCTGAATTCAGCCGCTTCATTTGCTGAGATATATACTTCAAGTAAGGGCTGGCGAATACATGATAGTGGGCACGACTATTATTGCAGACCAGTGTCGATACTAGGCAAGCCTGCCAAGAGTGCCCCTGGAATGCTTCAAACAAAAATGGCAGGGCTTGAGACAGAATCGCTAATAACTTTAAATTGGCAAGTTCCATCAAGCTTCACTGTTACCGCTCGTACCATAGCACGAAAGAAATTACTTGACGCTAAACAAACCATGCGACTTGGTGACAAGGAAACACGAAATTTACAAGAAGAGGACTTAGAAGCTGTAAAACGAAAGTTGTCTTCTGAGAACGTGACGGGACGTGAAATCACTTTTGACACTGCATTACACGTATGTCTGATGGGTTTCGATGAAGGAAAGCTTCAGGATATCGCGTCCCAATTGGAAAATAGGTTATGGCGTATAGGCAAGGCAGAGAACTTGCGGGGGGACGCAGTTGCGCGAACAGCTCTGCCTCTAAACTTTGTTCCGTCAAGCCGAACTCTACTTCGCCGCGACACCCCGCACTTAACAGAAAGCTTAAGCCATCTCTGCCCCATATTCATTGAGTATCAAGGCGTACCTGACGCTGGAATAATGATGAATAACAGGAGTGGACAGCCAATTTATCTCGATCTTTGGGGTAGCTTGGTTATTACTGCTCACTCTTTGATCGTAGGCACAACGGGCTCAGGCAAGTCATTTATATTCAACAACATCCTAATGGCTCTACAAGTTAAGTATAGGCCAAAGGTTTGGATAATCGACAAAGGTGATTCATATGAATCCCTATGCCTCGTTCAAGGTGGGAACTATATCCGATTAGCGACTGAACCATTTGAAGATCCTGTTTCAGAGAAAATGGTTTATCCAATTTGCATTAACCCTTTCTATATCCCGCGTGATGAAGAAGGCACTTCAAAAATGCCTGCGCTCGATGACATGATGTTTCTTGCTGACATGATGGTCATGATGATGACTGTTGGGAGTGGAGAAAAGAATGCATATGTCCATCCTAAAACTAGATCCTTACTATACAAAGCTCTAGTAGATTTCTATCAAGATTGGATCGTCCAGAACCCTATGGAGGAACCAATAATGAGCAACTTCATGCCTGTTCTCTCTAGAACAAACTTCACAGACTTACTTGGGAAAGATCTAGTTGAGCGCCTAACCCTGTTCTATGGTTCTGGGCCATACGCTGCTTTGTGTGATGGAAAATTGCAAGTTGATTGGGACAACGATTTTACAGTGCTAGAAACACAGAGAATGGCGAAGTCAGACGCGCTAGGCGTCATCACGCTTGCCCTATTCCGTCAGATTGATATGTACTGTAAGTTCAAGCTCAGTAAAGAACAGAAGAAAATTATTGCTGTTGACGAAGCATGGGCTACTTTGTCGTCACCTGCTGCGGCAAGTGCTCTAGCTGCCTTTTACCGTGAAATGCGTAAATACAATGCAGGATGCTTGTTGATATCACAGACTGTTAAAGATTTTGTGAACATTCTAAAAGCTGAATCTTCAGGCGCCACAGACAGCCAAGACGGCATTCTTGAAAACACTTCACATTACTTCTTTTTGTCATGCTCTGAATCTGACTATTCAATCGCTGAATCTGAATTAGGATTTTCTGAAGAAGAGGTCGATCTCTGGAAGTCTTTGGCTTCCCTGCCCCCGATTTATTCTGAAGTTTTCTACAGGATGCGTACAACTCAAGGTCTCTACTACTCAGGCGTAGTAAGACTTTTCGCAAGCTCCGTGTGCCTTTGGATTGCTTCATCAAGTCCTGATGATTATGCAATACGCGAACGAAGAACTTTACAAATCATGAATAATGATTCAATTGACGAGAATGGCGCTCGACAGAGAGCTGTAGTCCAGTTGGCAAAAGAATATCCCTACGGAGCGAAATACCATGTCAAAGATGCGTCTTAACTCGGCACTTATAGTGCCTATGCTGATTATCATTTCAGGCTGCGCTTCGGATTACAAACCAAGGCAGACAATCATTGATGAGCAAAAGCAAGAACGTGAGTTTCTAAAGCCTGCCCCGCAATCAGTATTGGAACGTCAGGCTTATGAAAAAGGCGTACAGGACGTACTAATTGATATGAAAGGGAAAATGCGAGCGAGAGAACGTTTCACTTGGGAAGCTCCTAACATTCAATGTGGAACCCAAATTCCAGGGAGAGTAGTTAATGGAATGCTAATTCCTGCTCATGAAGAATGCGTGCAAATAGCACCTGGTCGCTGGACCGAAGAAGCACCAACCTTTTTACCTCTTTTAGGAAGTGGCCATGAGTGAGAGTACTCTTAGTAAACTAAAAAATAAGATTGAGTCTGGCTTGAAGAACATGAACGAAGAAGCTAAAGCCAAGGCCAAAGGTGAGAAATACGTTGAGCCTGACGGCATAGACCATCAGGACAATCAACCGAATTCAGATGAAGGCTTTGTCGCAGAAGACGAGCCTTTTCGGGCTGGCCCAGCTTCTAAAACAGAATTTGATGAATTTGAACCGGTGATCATTGATGCAAGGCCTGAACCTGAAACGAAAAAATCAGGTTTATCTGCGTTGTCGTTCAAACAAAAATTTTTGATGCTGGCCGGGGCTGCGGGCTTTGTATTCCTTGCCTCGAACATCATGTCCAGCGTTGACCAACAGGACCTTCCTAACACCCAGGGTCAAGAATTAGCTCAAGACCAATCCAACACTGCGACAAAAATTGATGAAGAACTCCCTTTTGGATTCGGTTCGGATATGGATGACGCAGGCTCAGTCATGGCTGAGCCCGGCTACGATGATTCTGGCAATCCCTCAGGATTTTCTGGCTCTGACGATCCAAATACCTTGCTTGGGGATAACCTTGATATTGAGGCCCTTAATCAAGAAGAACAGCTTTTAGGGGACGGAAACTCAACCGAAATGCTCGACCCTTTCACCAGGGAAGTATTGCCGGCCGATGAACTTGTCATCATGAGTCCAGATAAACCTACTACGGCCGATCAAGTTCCATCTGACTTTGACGTAGGCGATGACCTTCAGACGTCTCTTGAAAGCCCTTTTGACTCAACTTTGAGTAACTCCACTGAGTTGAGTGGCGGGAAATCTAAAAACCCGGATAGTGGATCTGGCGAACTGGTAGATCGGAACGCGAACGCTAACGTGGGTGACCTGATGGCTGAGATTGCTGATAAGGACACAAAGATTAGCGATTTGGAGCAAAAGCTAGCTGCTACTAAACAAGACCTTGATGCCATTACTCAACAGTTGGCTAAAGCACAGGAATCATCTGTATCAAGGGAAGGCAGCGCGCAACGTACAGCTCCAGTCGCTAATCCAAACCCCACGCGGCGTGCGACTGTAAGACAAAACGTAGCAATCGCTTCAGAGCGGCCTAAGGTGTGTGTCACCGCCGTCGCTCAAGCTGCTCGAAATTGTACGACCTGTGTTCCACATGCATTCATTACCCACGACGGTGTTGAATCAATGGTTGGACAAGGGGATTACATCGAAGGGCTACGGGTAAGCATTACGGGCGACAGACTCGATCTACAGAATGCGCAAGGTGAGGTAGCACACAAGTTCTGGAGTTCCCCTAATGGTTGCACAGCCAAAACGAGTTCTTAGCACAGAGCCAAGCGAACAGGATCAGCTGGTTTTACGCAACGAACTGAAGACGATAAATGAAGACCGGTTTAATGGTCAGCTATCAATTGATGCGCGCTGGGCAATACCCAGCGCTGTGGAGCCGCGAGACCCAGCAGAAGAGATCAAGCTGCTTTCTAAAGCTGACCAGAAGACTGTGTCTGATGCTATGCAGGCATATGCAGAAAGAGAATTTGCTAAAGCAAAAAAACTTTTAGAGCCGCTATGCAAATACGAAGTTCGCACGATAGTTGGACTTTATACAAGCATCATACGTCATTTGAAAGAAGATATTTGGTTTAACACTTCGCAATCAATATGGGTTAACGACCCAGATTCACTAACACCTGCCGCCGCAAGTACAGAGCTAAAAGACAACCAAGAGTTTATCTTGGTTCACCCTGCCCTGGGCTCAATAGGATTGAAAGCTCCAAAGTATGTTCTTTCCTATGTCCTATATCACGAGTGCCTACACAAAGCGCTAAACACCTCTGCTTTCAATCCTCACCCTGATATTTTCAGGCGCTTAGAGAAACTTGATCCTAACAGAGAGCGCGCTGTCGCTTGGCTAAGAAAAAACCGGTTCTCAACAATAGAAGATAGAAACATATGAAATATCTGCTATTGATTATATTTACGTTCACGGATATCTGTTCGGCGTCATCGTATGATCATCTTATTGATGCAGCCGCGCAAAGACACGGTCTAGATAGGTTTGTTTTAAGAGCACTTATCAATGTGGAGACACAAGGTAATCCTTGGTCATTTAACTGCGATGGCGAAGGTTTTAGCTTTGATAGTAAACAAGAGGCATTAATCAGTCTATTTCAATTAAGTCAAAACCCATGGATGGTTAAAGTCTCAACTAGAAGTCACCAAAAAATCAGACATTTTTTCCCGAATAGGAATTTTGCCGAAACGTATTTGAATGAACTTGTTAATAACTCAAGTGATCCAGCAATAGCAAATATTAGAATACTGTCTGATGACGAAAAAGCTGTCCATGAAGGACAAGCTCGAATTCGTAAGCTGTGGATGATAAATACTGACATAGGCATAGCGCAGATAAATTACCGTTACTTCGGTGAAAATAGACCAGTGCAACATTGGTTTGACCCTGCATTCAATATTGATTTTGCAGCATCTTTGCTCGCTCAACATAAGCAAGTGACTGGTGATGATATTGAAGCAGCTGGTCGCTACCACTCAAAGACACCAAGTTTGCGCGATCTTTATCTTGAAAAATTGATACCAGCATATAACAGAGAGATTGCAAATGAGAATAGTCAAATTGCTAGCTTTTAATTTAATGCTGACCTTCACTTTGAATGCATATGCAGTTGAAACTGTCGAAACTTTACAGGACGGGATTCAAGCAATACGTGGAGGAGACAAGCAAAAAGGGTGGGAAATTCTATTCCCGCTAGCTAATGAAGGAAATACAGAGGCCATGTTCCACTTAGGGGACATGATGCTTCGCTCTCCTGAATTCAAGGATCACCTACAAAGGGCCAGAGAGTTTTTCACTGTTGCTGCCTCTCGCGGACATGAAGGCGCAAAGAGCCTTATTCCGCGTGTGGACCAATTCATAGCTCAAAGCCGCAAGCATATTGAAAATACTATAGCAGGAGCCTCAGGCACGCCTCTTAATGGTGAGATCGAAACTATAAACAGGCAGCTTCAAAAATATAAGAGTGAGGTCTTAAGGTTCACCAATTCTTCTGCTTTGTCTGGCGTCCTAGACACATCAACTTTGATGTTTTTTACTGATAACAGACCAAGCTCTATTGAACAGATTTACAAAATCGGAGAGAGATTAAAAGCTCATTTTGGTGACAAGGTCAACACTAGGCTATTAGTTCGAATAATGCCTGAAGATATCGGCTCATCTACACCTCCACTAGGCGGATTCGCAATTCCTCCGGGTGGAGTAACACCGGATTTCAAAGGCGCAATAGCAAGTAGCTATGGTATTCAGTCATTACCTGCTCTCGTCTTTGTCTCAGGAGACGGAACGCCAACAATGTTTAATGATTTTGAAAATCTTGAATTAAAACTAAACGAACTTCTCTAAGGTGAATTCAATGAAAAGCAACACTAAGGTTCTATTGGCGTTTTGTGCTGGTGGTCTTGTATTCAATGCTACTACTGCTTTCTCCAACATGACACCGACGCAAGATATCCTTGCTGAAGCTATCTCTGGAGCTGTTGATAAAATCATTACAGCTCAGAACAGTGAAGAACAAGAGCGACTGGCTAAACTGCCGAACATTCTCGACTGCCAGAATATGCAATGGATGCAGAATTGCACTGAAATTAATTATCAAGCAAAAAAGCACCCAAGTGCTCCGGTGAGAATAACAAATGCTAATGGTCTTGAATTCAATTTCGTTCCTGGCACACCATCAGCCGTAATACGAATGCAACTTGAACAAACACCCGAAGCCGCTATGGCTGGTGTTAAGTATATGGATGACACATGGGGCGAGTACAAGAAAACTGCCTCTCTTTATCAAAATGCAATGTGGGATGCAGGCGAGCTCAACAATATTATAGGTCTAGAAAAAGCCCTTGAATTACGCGACGCACCAAAAGACATTGATCAAAACGCTCTGACAATCTCTGCGTTTACTCACAGCCAATGTGGCGCCTGTGAAGTTCAACTGAGCACTCTAGGCAAGTTACAGGAAAGATATCCCAACTTGAAGGTAACCGTATTCCAGTTCGATGATAACCAAGATGGCTTTGATCGTAAGGTTACTCAGAATGGTCTTCGTGGAAGAATACTAAGGCCAGAAGAAGCTTCAGCGGCGCTTAGAAACGGCGTTGAGAAATGGCCAACAATCTGGATTGACAACCAAAGTGCAAAATCAAGAGATCGTCTGTCCGGCGTAAGAAGTATTGTTCAGTTGGAAGAACGTCTAATGGGTATGACACACATCAATGAATCAGTTAACTAAGGGATCACCCATGAAAAATAGACTTTTTCGACTCAGTGCCATTTTTACAGCAATTTCTTTCTCAGCCTCAACCTTTGCTGCTGATGTGGCCATAGAAGACCCATACAAAGATGATCAGAATACATCTCCCTGGTCTATGAGTATGAAAGACGTCACCACTATTGGTGGTCGTATTATTAGAGGTGATGCTGCACTCGTAACTGGTAAGGACTACGAGGGTTTTGATACTTATTCACCTTTTCAGAAGGATCGTACAGAGATTCTGAACGGTTACGGAAGTACCAATGTTGGAATTGGATGTGACGGCATCAACCTCGGAGGAGTGATTGATGGCCAAATTAACCAATACGGCAATATGGTTGAAGGTTTTATTCAAAGTGCGCCTGCAATGGCAATCATGTATTTAGCCTACTCTCAACCCACGGTTAAGGCTGTGATTGATGAAATGAACGGTGTTGGCCAGTTCGGTCTCGATCTATCGAATATGACCTGCTCCGGAGTTCGTGCAATTGCAGATAAGTCAGCTGAGGAGAAGGCTCAGTCTATGGCTGAAGCCCGTTGCACTGCTGAAGCAGGTTTCAAAGATCCCGAATGCATGGCAGACGATGGGATTCTCGAAAACATGACAGAAATCATGCGTGATACAAAGCAAGCCACAAATGAACGTGCAGGCACTTTCCTGGGAAATGTCAGCAGCGCTACAGGTGGACTTATTCGCTTCCGTGCTGGAATAGACGGGAATGCTGTCACTTCAGGGAGCGAAGTGAATGAGGACGGATCTCCTAAGCCAGCCGTTACTCGCGCTGAATCTTGTGAAGATGTAAGCGGGGAAGGCCTACGCACGTTGATTTTGGCTGCTAGTGGAATTCAGTGTTCTGACATCGTTGAATACGGTGGATTGCTACCTGATTATCAAATTAGCGATGAAGGTGTAAGCGGCGTTGTTCCCCGTACGTTAACACTTAGCAAAATCGCAACGGACATGGTGACCCAATATAACGTTTGGCTTACAGAGGTCCTAAGCGCTCCAGAAGCTGAGTACATCAATACTGACGCATTTAAAGCAATATACAACCGGACAAATGTAAGCATTTCTTTGAGTCAGCACCGAGCTATCAACCGGCTTATGGACCCGTCAACCACTTCTGCAAATCCAGCAAAAGCTTTAGGCTTAATTAGAAACATATCTCAACTAATCGCGCTTAAGGACCTCAGCGGTATTGTTGGCCGGCTTGAAATTGGCGTTCTTACCGGCATTCAAAACCAGCCTGATGAAGAGTTACTCCCAGACTTTCGCAAGAAACAATACATTCATTCTATCGATACTCTGAAAGCTGAACTTTTGAAACTTTCAGAACAAGTTAGCCTTGATCAAAAGCGCAACCTCTTAACTGACAATAGTTGAGTTATTTATATGGATAGCGAAAACGCCCAATGGTTTTACCTACAAACAATTGTAGGTAATTTTGAAGGACTGATTCACTTTTTCTTTACTGCAACCTATATGTATGGTGCGTGGTTTAGGCAGGGTGGATTTGCACTAATATATGGTTTTGGGCTCGTCTTAATCGCTTTAAACGCGATACGATCACCACAAGACCGTTTTAAGGCGGCCGCTCTTACTTTTGTTATGGTTGTTGCTGCTGGATACTTGAACTCCCCTACCACCAATACATCCGATCTCGGTCCTGCGAGTGGAAATGAGTTATCAGTTGGAGGATATTACTCTTATAAGGGTGCTGCTATTATTACAGGTATATTTAGCGACATCCTTAAAAAAGCAATGATTTCACAGGTTAAGGAGGCTGGAGGTGTAAACCCTGGCATGACTGCAAGCTCACTAGTTATTGCTTGGGAAGATAGGTCAAAGGAGTTCGCAGATAAATATCTTCAAGGTGAAGGTAAGCAAGCGTACTTGGATTATCAGACAAAGTGCGCTCCGGAAGCCCTTTCAGTTGTAAAAACACAAAGACAAAAAGCAATCCTTCAGGCCGTTGGTATTGGTGCTAATACCTTAGGCATGAATGAGCGTGACATAATGGAAGTGGGTAAACTTGACATGATCAAGGATTCTTCCAACTTTTTGGGCATTAATACTGACGGTTATCTTGGTTATATCTTGCCTGACACAGGTAACTTAGTTGCACATGCCCAGTTTGTTTCTGACCGAAGAAATGAAGCTAAAGAATTTCTTCTAAACGAGCTTAAAGAATCGAATAATACATTCGATAGTTCTCAAGGGTACAAAATACCTTCTGAATCATATTACAAGACTCTTTTAGATGGCGAGCCAAGCAGCAATACCGATGATTTGTATTTCACTGCTAATGAAGGTGGTGAGGATTTTGCAAATATGCGCGCAAATGGTTTAGTCCGAAACGATGCAGTCAATGAAGCTAATTCAACATTTTATCCGAAGAATTGTCACGATCTTTTTCTAATCGCGGACAGGACCATGGCAAACTTTAGGTCTGGCGTAAAAAATATAGAAGATTACAAAAATGTGCAAGATGTTGTTGGTTTCCAAGCAGCTGCTTCTGGCGCGTTGGTTCGTAAAGCAGTAAATGATCAGGCGAGTCAGGTTCTCAAAGACAATGGAGTTGACAGTGATATGTCTGCCTCATTGGTGGAAACTGCTGGCGACTACACAATGGCTTTATTTACTTCTATTAGTAAGGAAATTAACGCTTGGATGCTTGAGTTCCAAATACCTGCCTTAATAACTGGCATGGCTTTAATGGTAGTCATTCTCATAATTTCATTCCCGATATTCGCTGTTCTGTCTATTATTTATGGCCCTAGAGTATTAGCTTCATACCTAAAGCTAATGTTTTTCCCATTTATAGTGCATTTCACAACTTTACTTTTTTTAACTTTATCAACAAATATAGTTGCCTACACTGCTGTTAGTGAACTCCTTACCAATACATTTAACCCTGGCGGGTCTGATGCTCCATCTGCTATGGCTGCTCAAAATATTAAATCAATTATTTTCCTTCTACTTACAGGTGGCCATATTGCAATTGCGAAATTTGTTCTCTGGGACGACTATAGGGCAGTAACAAGTAACCACGCAGGCAATGCTACTTTGAACGATGCTGCCAAAGGTGCAAAAGTAGCAGGCGCAGCAGCATCTACTGTTCTGGGCGTTGCTGGCAAAGGCGCTCGTATAGCTGCTGCGACAAAAAGTCGAGAGAATGTTAGCACACAGACTAAGTTCCTCTCTTCGATCAATAGATCTGTAAATAATGCTGTTTCTGGAAACAGAGAACGTAGGCCTATAACGCCTAGAGGTGGCAATGGCGGACCCAAAGGGGGACCTTCCGGTCGAGGTGGCTCTTCCGGTGGGGGCTCGCCTTCATCACCGCTGAATCCCTAATGCTATTGATTTAAAAGGCTCCTAATTCGGAGCCTTTTGTTTAGTTTTCTATTTTGTTCCGTTATAAAGGGCTTCAAAGGAGATCTTATGAAAAATTTTAAATTTTGTATTTTTGCATCTGTTTTCTTTCTTGCCTTATACGGCTGCTCTGAGCCATCAAAAAACAAAAGTGGCTTGTCAGAAGACACCTACGAGGATACGGGCATTGAACCGATTCCTATGACTTTCCCCGCTGGCACCAACACGATTTATAAGGCTCGGGCCGACTTCTATGAAAGCGTCGAGCCTCAGAAATTTGTGCATCCTAAAAAATGGATGGTTTACATGGCCGCAACAGGTTGGACTGATAAGGGAAAGGGAATTGTCTACAGGACCTCTGCTGATGCAGCCCAGGTTGCCTTGGTAAAAAACTTCATTCGGGCCAACGATCTTTACGGGAAGGTTGGGGTTGCATGGATACAGTACGACAAGAACCCTTCAGCTAGTTTCGTTGAGTCGCTGGATGTCGTCCCAGGTAACTTCATACCGCTATTTCTCAAGGCTGATGGCCCTTACGTGGATTACTATATCTACTCTCCAGCAGAGCGTTACAAAGCTTCCTCAACCTCACAACGCTACGATCTATGGCTGAAGCAGTACATGTCAGTAGCTATCCCTAACGGCGATGACTACGTTACTAATAGCGAGTTTCATAAGATCCAAGGATTCGACGATCTTGAGGGAGAGTATTGGGATCAGTGGGCTCGACATTTTTTTGTTGTCGATCCTGATGGGATGGTCGTTGACGCTTATCTTTCGAACATAGGTCATCGTCGTGCGTTCAGTGCCAAGCAGCCAATTAACAGCCTTATTCACCACCTCAACCTTGACTCAGATGAGCTAATAATTCCAAAGCTTTTTCAAGAAAATTATTCGTCAGAGTACAGCGCGCCTTACTACGATCAGGTTATGCAAGAGTTTGTTGACGGTTTACCTAGGAGCATGAAGTTAGAATGACAATCTCTTTTAGCTATATCGTAGATGCTCTTGGTAACCTAGTCCGCCTTGACCTATCACGCAATAACGACGCACTAATTCGGCACGCTTCAGAACTCGTATCTACCGCGTCCGACCTGAAGCACCCAAAACCATGGACGGTTACCATTTCTAAGGCTATCGACCAGGTTCGTTTTTTACCATTCCAGATGGTTGTTGGTACACCTGCTGAGTTAATCCATACGAAAGGTGTTATTCCCGTTAGCCCCTGCATTTTTGTAGCACCTATCGCAGAACCTGTGGACAAGAACGAGATTGATGAACTTGTAAAACTATACGACCAGCTGGAAGCTCAGCACTCAGGTAGGCTCGAAATCGAGAAGGCGCTCAGTGAGGTTGGGGTTGTCAAATGTCCTGAAGGGATCACGGTTCGCCCGACTCCACCTGGTTTCTCAGCTACGATCTGGCTGTCTCATTCTATGGTTTATAGTAGCGCCTCATTCGGTTCTGGTGACCATGTCTGATTTCGATTTGTTTTACATTCCCCAGAATGGCTTCTGGCAGGTTGTTGACAGGATTGCTTTTGAGTCAGAAAACCTTTTAATGGAGTGGCCTGAATGCTCCAACCCGTTCATCACGCGTATGGCTTGCTTTCAAACCAACAGTACACGATATTTTTCTGATGTAGGCATAAGCGACTTAACTATGCTCATCGCAGCCATCCTTTCCAACACACCAGGTACTGTAGCAACGTTTAGGCTCACACAAGTCCGATGTAAACCCCTCAGCTTCAACGTGGTGCTGATTGACTTAAACTCGCAATCTATCGCGCCTATTCAGGCGGACAATGCTTGCTCTTTCGCCTTCGCTTTGGAATGGGTTTTCGATCAGCAAGATGTGGTCGAGTTTTCAGCCACCGATGGTGCCACTTATTGGATTCACAAATGATAGTAGCCAAAACGTTAAGTGCATTAGCCGCTGAACTGCTTGCTTCTTCGCGGTCGTCTGGCGTCTCAGTGGGCTTTGAGGTCAACGTAAAGCGTCTCAGCGCGACACCCCGACCTCTTAACCACCTTCCACCCTTCATCACCTGCCAAGGCGATGAACAAGCGCTCGTTTCTTTGCTCGATTGCTTTAGTTCTTGGAGTGAGACCATAACATTGGCCTTACACAGCGAAAACGAGTACCAGGAGTTCTGGGTTAACCCGGCTAGTTGATCTAGCCGGTGATTGAACTACAAGCCAGTGCTGAGCGCGAGCAATGGATCTGAGTCGCCCTCAGGCTCCATTGGCTCAGTCAGCTCGATCTCTTCAATTGAAACATGCGCCTCTTGCTCTAGGCCTCCTGTAGGCTCGTTTTCACTTTCAGAAGAAGCCGGTGCCTTTTCAACCAATTCGTCGTCCGACTTGCCCCAGAAAGCACTCTCCATAATTCTCTTGTCTGCTTCAGCCATCTGAGCATATGTGTTCAGTATGTTCACTATCACTGTCTTTTTCGATCCGTAGGGAAGACCTTGGTATAGCTGCCATAGTTTTGGGAATTCCTTACGGTCAATTCTCAGTACGATATTCCGTACAACAGCATTCGGCTGCGGCCGATTGGCTTCAAAGTCTGCCAGGGTCGGTGGCCGAGTGCCTAATAAGCTTTCGCCTAGCTTCAGGATTACTTTGTGAGCAACAAGCTTAGGGTAGGTTTCATAGAAATGAATCAGTGAGTCGTGCTGATGCTCAATGGTCTGTGTTTTGATCGCAGTTACGTCTTTCATGAATCCAAGCTCGGCAATATCTGAGTTTTGGCAAAACGATATAACCCCCGAACAATACTCAACTCGGGTGTTTTGGCCATGAACATAGGGCAATTGATATACGCCTTAAAGACGTCATAGCCGAGCACCGCAGCACCACCACCGGCCAAAATCATGCCTGTCAGAAAGTCAGTGGAGCCCCATACGTTCTCAATCGACCGAGGTAGGACGTCTTTAGCAAATTCAAGTCGAGCACTTTTGCTTACTGCGTCCATCGCGATTTTGTCACCACGCCAAGGAATGTAGCCTTGGCGAATCCACTCATCAATTGTGTGTTCAGACGTCTGTTTGTCGAGCTTAAATTCGGGGGGTATTATCTTTGTTTTGCCTTTTTCAGGGTTGATCGATTCTGGCTTTGTCTTCAACTGGGTATAAATGGCCCGGTGAATATCGGAGACTCCTTTTGATTCACCGTGGCGTGAATCAGAGACGCGACCATTGCTGAATTGGCCACAGTCAGTTGTGCCCTGGCCGATATCAATGATTCCAAACTTACCCTTAAGAACCAGATCCAGAGGTATGCGCTCTCCACTTTCATCTTCGAGCTCATCATCGAACCATGGGGCTGCCCATTGAGGAATAACCTTTATTAGCGCGGCGTTGTAGCCTTCACCCTTCGCCCAACGACGCAGGTAGTCTTCAAATACTTTCGACTCCTTCTCAAAGAACTCCGTAGGCAATGCAGTAATTATGATTGGATTTTTGATGCCACAATCATGCAATACCTTTAGGAAAAGGACGTGGATCTCGTCTGATGAGTAGAAGCCTGAATCAGTACTTCGGGTTGGAGCACCCTCTTCACGGCAACTCTCACCCACCAGGTACGATTTACCATCTTTCGTTTTGAAAACATCTTTGGCGACACCGACGCCAAGACCACTTGTATCCTTGTAGCTTCGTATCAGAGAGCTGAAGCTTCCGCTGCGGCCATTGCCGGCAATGTAAGATGTCGTACCATTACCGAGGTCGATTGCGATCAGGTTTTCTTCAGTACTATTAATGCTCATGCTTTACCCCTTCTGTGATAACAGCGCTTGCAGGTTCGCTCGCTGGATTTGCCAGGACTGCATAACGGTGATAAGTGTTTTTTGTGCTTCAAGTAGATCTTTGGATCTCCGGCCAAGGTGGCAGGCCCTGATCACCTCTTTTGTTAGCCATGGCGAATTAGATTTTGGTCGCCGTTTAGCCATCACTTCGTCTAATTCATTTTTCGTCGCTGGTCGTCCTAGCTCAAGATCCAACTGTTTCCTTACACGCACTCTGACCAGGTTGGATTTGAAGTGACTGATCTTGTTGTACCTGATCCATTTGGTTTTACGGTTAATGCTAGACACCACTTTGATTGCTGGATCTGAAGGACCAAGCGGATCTTCTGGGTTTAGGGTGTAGGAGCATTTCACCATCCGATACCTGATCTTTCCCGCTGTAGCATTGAAATTTAACATCGCGTCATCGAGCTTCAAGCAGAGATCCCAGTAGCTCTTGAACTCTTCATCGACCTTGTGGGCGCACTTCTCGCCATAGGCCCTAACAGCCTCGAACCACCGGGCAACCACTGGTCCTTCTTTACTGACAGGGCCGAAATCTATGCCTAGAAATCTGAGCGCAGCAATCCTATCCATCAGCAAAGAGAACTGTTGATAATCCTCAGCATGTTGTCGTGCCGCTTTTTTGGTGAAATAGTTTCCCAGCAGCGCGGCTAATTCATGTTGGCTCAAAGAATGAAGATCTGTTCGAAAAGAAGAAGACTTCAGCGACATGCCCAAGGTGCCGTACCGCTTTTCACTTTGATGGATGTCATAAACGATCCTGGTGTAGGTATCACCTTTACGATTCGGGAACGCATTCATCATGCTCTCAATTACGATGAGCTTTTCGGCAGCAGCTGTATCTAAGGTGTAACACCAGGAGACGACAGATTCTCTGGTGATGTGGATCTGAGATTTTGCTTCAGCAATCTGCTCAGCATACTTCTCCTTGTTGTACTGATCTGCATTCGTTGGTTCGCTCATAACCCGCCCAGACTTGTCACTAGGATTTGTGAGCATTTTCCTTAGAAGTAGCAAACCTTGCATCCCAAGTCGTTGCTGTTACTCCATGCAGTAGCCAAACACCGAGCTGACAGGGGCTACAGAGAAAACGTTGGATGCAAACAAACTCAAAACCAGCATTCACGGCCGTCGTTCTCTTGAAAGAAGGCCAGAACTAAACAGGGGTAGATCTAGGACGCAACCTCGGAGTTTCAAGGAAAACCCTTACGTGGATAATCTTGTTCGGAATCACAACTCAGGGGTCTCAATGACGAGCTACTTTTATAACCACAAGAACCAATCTGCTAACTCACTATCCATATAAATCCGCTAACCTAACACCTCGATGTCTGCGCGACATAACCCGTTCGGCTTCAAATATCACTGAAATGTCACAGGCGTATCCGTTGATAGAACACAGGAGGGCCTTGGCGCGACTAACCAATGCATACGTCTTCTTGGGAGAGTAAATGTCATGAAAACCAGTAAAAAATGGCCATGCCTGGCAAATTTGGGTGTCTTTTGGCGGGCAGTGGCCGGCGCAGATTGCCAGCTCTTTGAGTCTATATCTCCATGCGACTCTGGATCAGAAACAAATGCCAGGTGTGCTATTTAACAAAGAAATAGACACATTAAGGATCGTTTTTATCAGCCTCGGGCCCTTACTCCAGCTCGTTTTTTGGCACTACTTTCTTGATCGAAGATACGTTATTGATCTGTTGGCCGAGCATGCCCTTACAAAGACCGACTCATTCTGTCCAATTCTCGCAGCAAAAACATACCGTCAAGAATAATTAGTAGATCTTCATCTTTAGCCCGATTTTGGCCGTTTCTCACGGGGCGCCGATTGTCCAAATATTTTAGGTAAAACCTACCCTATGAGAGCAATCAACTCTTCCGTTTGCTAGCCACATCGATGGATGGCTCGCGATCTACTTTGTCCATTTTAAGTACGAAAAGACCATCTAGTATAATAGTTCTATGACTTCTTCATTCTCTGGCTTTTACCCCACAGTATTTTGGCTCACAACCACACACAACCAGCTTCCTTACAACTCTTGCCCACCCTCTATTTCCTGCCTCCGCTCTAGCTACCGTCCAGCTTTTTCAATCGTCCTACAGGAACAACTGATGTCCTGCCACTGACCTGAAAATATGGCATTTTAGCCATTGAGACTTTTCGTAAGCACAATCACGATGATTTGACTTTGCACACATATAGATAGGTTAAAGGCTGCGCTTTTATTCTCATCAGCGTGGTGACCCGAAAGCGCTGAATTTGGAATGAATCATGTTTTGCTGTCATTGCAACTCGTGTTACTGATCGCTTAACCAAGGGCACTTGAGATCCGCTATCGAGAATCTGAATAGGAGATCAAGCCCTAGGACCATGAGCATCGAGTAACCTGGAACCGCGCAGCTAGCTGGAACTTTAATCGTCTATCCGCTTTTTATTCGTGATCGGAGGTTGAAAGGGGGGATTGAGTGAAGGGGACTAGCAGTACGATTTCTATTATCGTCGGCCTAACGCCTTCTCACAGATGAAAAACGAACGGCATGTGAGTGTTCACCGATAGCAGCCTAACTGGAGATCCTAATGAACCCCATTTGCCAGGCTGCTTCACCTTCGTTGCTTAGTACCTCACTGCACGGCACACCGGCTCATGGTTGTGGCTTTCGTAAAGACTGATCACCATCTCTGTAACCAGATTCGTGGCTTTCATGCTTTTGTTGATTGCACGAACAACCGACAGAATATCTTCAGCCGGATCACTGCTCACATAAACCACTTGTTTTTTAGTCATACCGTGCTCATCACACCATACACAACACAAAGCCGGCACCCCTTCACACTGCACCTCAACCCAAGCATTCAGCTTGGCCTCTACAGTCGGCATGAAATCTTCGGCGGCTCTTACTGGGCTGGTTTTGGGTACATCTGTCATACAGCTACTCCGTTCAAATTCGATTAGTCCCCTCCCCTTTATAACGGCCTATCCAAGAAAGTCACGCATCTGACATGAGCCCCTTTGCACACACATTCGGTCTCGCCTGTCACCTTGGCTACTGACGGGGCTTGTAAATGCATCAAGTTGAGTTGCACGTCTCAAATCTAGCCATAGAATCGTTTGCAGCTGGTCGCTTTATGCGTCAGCGGGGCAAAGACCCCAAAGCAAAAGATGCAGTAGACAGAAGGGGGGAGCGGCGTTTGCTGGCTTCCGACTATGAAGGGCTTGCTTGTAGGAGGCGCGCCGTGAACAGCCGAGAATTGTGGCTTAACACTCTAAGCGACGAAGAGCTTATCGCTCTGTCGCCTTGGGACATCATCACTACTGATAATGCCAGGAAGTTTCTTCTCACCTCCGGTCGTGTAGTGCTGAGAAAATTTAACCGCTTCGGCCTGACCCATATGTCCGACGAGGAGGTTTTGCACGAGGTCTACCCGATGCTGGTTGAGAATATGCCTGGCATCATCAAAACCTGCGTGAAGAAGAGCCAGCCTGATAACAGGGACGGATTCATCTTCGGGTGTCTCGGCAGACTGATCCGTTATCGCATTACAGAGCTTGTCTTCGGCTCTAACAGCCCTGGCGAACGCCTGTACTTTGAAGAGATTCCCCCAGAGCTTGGCGATGACAGCCCGATGACCAACTCTCTGATGCATCCCTACGCTGAGGAGCTCAACGCATATATAGAGTCTCAACCCGCCCACAACCCACAATTCCTCTCAGAGTCAGAATTCGTTCCTGAGAGAAAGGTGCAAGAGAAGCACTCTCTTATCGAGCAGTTCAGACCATTCCTTACAAGCCGTGAGGTGGATGTACTCCGCAGTATGCTCCTGAACTCCGAGGACCGATCACTAATCGCGTTGGAGATTGGCACCACACCGAAACAGGTCTCAAGATACCGTCAATCTATCCAGCGGAAAATGTACAAGACTCTGCTAAGCCTTGGCTGGAACGAGGAAGAGTTGACTAAGTTGACAGGCAAAAGACGACCGTCTTCTGAAGCCACCTCAGTGCAGACCCTATAAATGTCTAACGAAACCATTGCTGATTTTCTGCGAAAGCACGTCTATCCCGATCTCGACGCTGTAAGTAAGAGGCTATTGGAAGGTCTCCAACCCAAGCAAAAGACGAGAAGTGGGAGCTATCCGCTTACCTGCCCCAAGTGCAAAAGTCCAGAGGCGTTCTACTACCCAAACACAGCATTCATCAACTGTCCGCGTAAGCGTGAATGTGGAGTGGCAACGTCGATCTGGGACGCGTTGCTTTACTGCAATTACGCACACTCAGAGATCCTTGGTGTTCTTTGCGAAGCAGTCGGTGTTGAGCCACCAAAACGGGACCAGTCTAGCTCTTCCGCTACTCCTACTAGCGCAGAAACCAAGATCGGCACCGCGATACTGAAAATCACTCAAATGTTGGCCAGGCGGCACCCTGAGGCATTGGAAGCATTCCAATCTGAGCGTGGTTACGACGACGGACAAATGAAACAAATGCGCCTGGGCTATTACACCACCCCTCAAGAAGTTTTGGCCGAACTCTCTAATTTCGGCTTTACCAGTGATGATGCAGCAAAGCACGGCTACATCGAACGGGACGAAAACGACAGCTCGAAAATTTGGTCTGGCATGGCCGGCAAAATAATAGGTTACTGGCTTCACCCAGATGGGCACGTAAGGCTATGGGGAAGGTTGCCAACCGGCTCTGGAGATAAGAGAAATCCGAAGTACAAATTCAGTCCAACACTGAAAAAGGACATTCCTTATCTGTTCAACAAACGGCAGCAGTCAATGCTCATTTGCGTCGAAGGGACCATGGATGCTTGGGCTTTACAACTTTGTGGCATTTGGGGATCTGGAATCGGAGGTTCTTCTGTAAATGCAGCACAAGCGATCTATATGTGCGGGCAAGGCATTTCCGAATTCGCTCACATGGTCGATGGGGACCAGGCTGGCTGGCTCGGTGCTATTGGAACAATCAAGGCATGCGAGTCCTTAGGCATTGTTACCAACGTCATACCGCTTGGCCAAGGAATGGATGACCCTGACGCTCTCTTGCGCGCCGGCAAGACGGAGGCAATAACTGCGCTCGTTGAGTCGAGAATGAATAGCGGCCATTACCTAGCCCTCATGCTAAGCGCTTTATACGCTGAAGAGCCTCTCAACCTGAGGTCTATCAACAAGGTCTTTGCAGCCTCCGAAGTACTGACGCCACATTCACGCAGGGTCTTTTCTAAATACAGCTCACTTTTTGGCGAGCGTGTAGATATTGAAGATGAAGCTGCTCGTATTTATTCAGGCTTGATCAAATCAGATATAGGCCACAAGGAAGCATCCTCTATCGTTCTCCGCAGAACAGGATGCAGCGTATCTATTCAGAAGGAGCCAACAAATGGCTGATTCGACAAGCTCACCAGCAGGCCCGGTTCGTCAGATCTTTTTGCTGATAATCACAGTTCTACTGATCCTGTATCTGGGGAAAATCTACTTGCGTGACCCTGAGTACCGCAATGTGGAGGTGTGCTATCTCCCATACAAAATAGCGCACCTGTTTTGGGTTGATGTCTGGGGGGCAGTTGTCACTGAAGATACTTCAGCGACCCTCAAACACAGCCGTGATGTAAATCAGTTTTTCTCTTCATGCACCAAAACCGTGGGCAAGCAGGAATGGCTGCGCACCTTCGGCACAAACCAACAACCTGAATAGAGAGTCTCACATGGCTGACAACAACCCAGCAAATTTCACACCTTCATATCCGCAACGAGTGATCTACATCACGGGCGAACGCGTAGCTCGGATAACTAAAGATGCGATCCGCGTATCTCGAATCGAGCAGCGCTTGCTGCAATTGACAATGTCCAGCTCATCACAGCACGTGAACTCTGTTGCCAGGATCAACGAGAGCTTCACAAGAGCCTTCAGCACCTTCGAAGCCGAGCTCAAAATTATCGAAAAAGAAATCAACATGGGTTCTCGCGGCGACAGCCAGCGCTCTCGGCCGAAAGGCAAGGCACAACCAGCGCCAAAGCCAAACCTGTCGAAGGGCAAATCTGAAAAGGCTGCTGCCAAGGCGAAAGAAACCGAAGACAAGCAAGCACCTGCTGGCGTTGGTCAAGCTGATGCTGGAGCCAAAGCAAACAAGTCAGCACAGCCCGCTAAAAAAGCAGCGGCGCCAGAAACTAAAGCCCAACCTGCTCAAGCAATAGAAGCAAAGGCAGAAGCTGAAGTGACTGCTCCGCAACAGAAACAGGCCGCAGAGCAATCTACACCAGCCGACAAGCCTACTCCGCCAGCTGCTGCTAGCATCGAAGCCATTTAAACCAGGTGACACAAATGAGATTGCACAATCTGAAAGATGCTGCCGGGCTAATGCCCGGCTGGGTTTTAGCGGCAGTACTCAATATTGCCTTTCTTGCTCTGTATGTAGTCACGAACAAGGTTTATGCATTGAAACCCAATGCAATTGTCGCCGCGATCACCAACACAGCGATTGTGCTTTCTCTGTTACTAGCGGTATTTATCGTCATCGCTGAAGTCTTGAAGTCAGAGGTCGGCTCTATCGCCAGCGCCGTAAGCCAGGGACTCGGCCGTGGTTTGAACCTTTCTTGGGCGACTGCGGCGATTTCAGCAATTACTTACATAGGCTTCGTTCCTGCCACCGGCTTCATAAGCGAAAACCTTTCTGCATGCGCTATCGGTTTGGGCGCCGGCATAATGGTCGTAACGGGGTATTTCGTTGCGGTTCCTAGCCGCAATCAAACAGAAAAGGACAATGATGGCTCTGCGTTAACTGGCACGAGTGTTGGCATTCCAAAGGACTTCCAGCAAACAAACCCCCAGCGCCCTGCTTTCCAAGCCTCTATGGCTGACTTGACGCGCCTTCTTACTCACCAAGCAGGCCGCGCCATCGGATACAGTGGTGCGAACATTGTCTTTGACGATACTTTCAGCCTAGAGCTAGATGTGCATGCTCGCGTCGCACGTGTTTACTCAAATTCAAGCATCATCAACACATCTGGTTTCATGTACTGGCGGCTACACATGCTGCTAATGGGACCAGCAGCGGAGAAGGTGATATTGGGCAACTCTAGCGAGGTCGCCATTGACGACTTTACGAGCTTCGATGACTTAGCTAGTCGTTACCTGACGCTAAACAACGACCGAACATTCAACGCTACGCCAATCTCCCAACACGAGGCAGCGCTAAAAGCCTCAAGAATTGCCCAGCTACGCAAATCCATTTTTGACCGTTGCCTTGCTGAATGCCAAGCAAACCGGAGGGTTCTTCTAGACCTTATCAAACTGATGCGTACTCGCAGCGTTTTGACCTACGGTGACATTCGCTCTTACTTAGAGCGAGTAACAGTCGCAGAAGGATTCCCTGTGGCGCAGTTTGATGATCCGGACATTCTTTCCAAGGCACTGCTTGAGTACCACGAAGTAGACGAGGTAGTACTTGAAGGAGCTTACAGCAGCGCTAAATCCAGCTCAGATGACGCTGCGGACAAAGCTAAATCAGGAGACTTTGATCAGGATGAAGAAACAAAGCCAGAATATTCGAGCCCCTTATCTGGACCATTCAGTAAGCGCCCTGCGAATGAAAAAACATTTATGAATGCCTGAAGATCAAAAGGACCTACTAAGGGCGTATCGTTATTCGATTGCGCCCTTTTTCTTTGGACTCGTAAAGGGCTCCATCAGCAGCCTTGAACGACTTCAAAGCATTCCTAGACAGAGCTGCAATCCCTACACTCATAGTGCAAAAGAAACTATCACCATCAGCATTTGAAAACTGATGGCTTTCAAATCTGCATCTCAGCCTTTCCATGACAACCCTTGCGTTTTCAACACTACAGTCTGGCATCAACACTGCGAACTCTTCGCCCCCTACCCTGCCGACAAAGTCGCTAGACCTGACACCGTCTTCCATGATTTCTGCAAGTGCACATATCACCTTATCGCCTACAGGGTGCCCATGCCGGTCATTGACTAGCTTGAAGTGATCAATATCTAGGATCGCGAGCGCGGCAACATCATCACGGGTCGCGATACGGAGCATGCAGGCGTCAAACTGAGCTCGGTTAAGCAAACCGGTCAGGTAGTCCTTACGCATTCTATTTTCAAGCTCAACAGACCTGCGCATAGAGGATTTGATGGCCTGAATGAATGGCTGTTCGGTTAAAGGCTTCCGAATGAACCCATCAGCACCTGCGGCTAATGCCAACAACTGCTTTGAGCTGTTGGATTCTGCGGAAAGGAAGATAATGGGCAATGTGGCGTCAACGTCCTGCCGAATGACCCTCGCCATGTCATCACCACCACAACCAGGCATATTCAAATCGCTGATTATGAGATCAGGTCCAAACGCTTCAATCTCGGCAAGGACCTTGTCGGTTCGGTTGATGTGCCGTACGTCGATCCCAACCTTCTCCATGTACTTTGAAGCTAGATATGCATCCGTCCGGCTATCTTCAACAAGCAGAACCCTATACCCGTTCATTGACTGGTGCCTTTCCCAATCACGGATCGAGTCCCTAATCCTTTTAGTATCTCCTACGCCGAAAACTCGGACATTGCCAAGGCGAGAGAGATCCAGCCGCTGTGCGAATGTAAGCACCTTCGACGTAACTACTATCACAAGACTCTCTTCAGGGGCCTCGGTCAAAATGTCCCAGACTTTCGTTTCGCTTAACGACTCCTCAAGCACGAGATCACCAAGCAAAAGGATGCGAGCATGAGCAACCAGATCAGGACAGATATCCAGCACGCTCGTGTGCGTTATTTTTATTCCCAACCCGCTAAGGTAGCCCGCTACCTGACTCGCAGAGCAGCTCTCACCGCTGCCGACGTACAACAGAAACAAAGCCTCATCTGAGGCTCGGTTGTAGCTTTTATTCACTCAGCTTTCCCCTGAGACTATGGCTATAGCCAACAATGTGGTTGCCCTCAGCTTCACTTAAAAACCCCTGCCCTTCGGGCAGTTGTGGTTCAGGTAAAGCAGTAGGCAGTTCCGCGCCAATACTTATGATATTGAGTAGCCCTTGTCTCGATTCGGAGACCCGTCGCGTCGCAAAGTCCACCGCAGAGCAGAATTTTCCGCGCATGCGCGGATTTTTTGAGTCCGGTGCACCTCAAAATCTGACAAATCCAGCATCACTTGTAACACCAAGCCCCCACCACTATGGGCATTCAAGTAGGCCTGAAATCCCAACCTCGGTCGCGCCAGGCAGCTTCACGGATTTATCCTGAGCGCCAAGGATTGGCACCCACGATTCTGGGGCTGTCGCCCTGCATTATTGGATATGAGCAATTTTGCTGACACAGGGGAATGCATGTTAATAGCAGATGCGGAGAAAGAAGATCGTCAGGAATTCCGGACACTCAGGTCAAAGGATCAGATCCTACTCACTCTTCAGCACCGCCATTACGAAATCATGTTCAGCGAACGCACGGACAGGTGCGAGAACAGCGACGAGCGTATCAGAGCCCTTTACATCCCAGCCTGGCATTCAGTTGGTCACGAACCTATCGACTTCCATCCCAATGCTTGGAATGACATTCTTGCCAGATTCGAAGTGCGCACAGACGCATCTATACTGATCAACGTAGATGACACTGACACCGTTTGGCTGACCCTGACTAAGCTTCAAACCACGGGTTTGAACCTTCCTGAAGCCGTAGGGTACATGATGGGCTTGGCAAGCAGCGTCCATTAAGAGCACTGCTCACTGAGCAAGGATGTTCGATTCGAGTTATTGGATTCGAGCTGATTCAGAGCTATCAATCATCGACATCAACGCCTTATTGCAGGACTCGACAGGCTGAGCTCCGACTTCCAAACCAGCCAGCTCAAGCTTTTCTTGCAACGTCTTGTCACCCGTATCGAGCGAAATAAACTTTCGAATCCCACCTGGGCAATCAAAGAATATCAAAGCCAAGGCACAGCCAATAAAACTGTTCGTGCCAAACCACATAGCCCGGCCGTCGGGCATGCTTTCGTAAAGCTCTGACACAATGCTTCTGAACATCTCACCGCCAAAGTCTTTGAGCAATGAAACCCCAAGATCGGAAACAATGAATCCCATGGGGTAGGTCGCCGTACGCCCGAGGCCAGTGGCAAACTCCCAACGCACCATATTACGCAGGTGAGGTAGCAGAAGGCTTCTATCGTTCTGACAGAACCATTGCAGGCTAGCGTAGTGACCAATCATGGATTGGGTGACACTGTCGGAGACCATAGACCCTATGGCACTCCCCTTACGCATAGCTGTGTAATGTGCAGCTATTGCAAACTGGTGCACCAGCAGCCCTACAGGGTCAAAATGTGATTCAGGCACAACAATCAGGTGGTTTGTAGGACCGCAGCTGTATACGGTCCCAAATGAGGTATCCCGCATTACCCTGGCTGAGGCATGGATAACGGCCACATCACTCAGATCCTGACCTAGTAAGTCACGCACAAAGCTGCGTGCTTTCGAAACGTCATCACTGGAAATGGGTTTTGAGGGAGGTAGTGGCGTATCTAGACTCTGCCCGAGCGCTTTTCGAACGCCACTTGCCAACTCGATACCTTTGATGGAGTCTGGCATCACAAGGTGAGCTGTAAGCGCCTTGTTTCCTTCGAGCTCTCTTTGAAGCAGCATGCCATGCTTGGTAGTAAAGCCTTCAATGCTTCCGCCGCACGATTGTATGTGATCAGCCCTGTCTTTCTCATAATTGAACAAATCGGTAATGCAAGACACTTGGGTCATATCCTTCCCACTTTTCTCAAGCCCAATCGCGGGTAGCGAGAACTCGCGACAGGCAATGGCTAACTGCGAATAAGGCAAGCCTTCATACCCTGTAATGGGTTTCCAAAGCCCCGATTCAGACCAGATGCGTGACTCGGCATAAGTATTTTCTACAACCCAGATGACACATGCCCAGAAGACCGAGAATTGCTGACATATTTTCTACTGGATCAAGGGAGCGCTCACATGACGCATCACGCAAAGCATTTTCAAATCTGCACTGAAGACACCCGCGAATACGAAGGGGACGCACCAGGTGATGTGGTTGACATAGATTTTGTTGAGACGGGAACCAACTGGCGGCTCCGGATCATGCAGAAGCCGGCTGACATCCACACCATGATGTCTTTAAAGAAAGGCTTGAGCTCGCTGTCAGCTCTTGAGTATGCGCTGAAGGCAAGGCAGGAGTCCGTTGCGGACCAACCGATCTACCTAAGCGATGTTGAGCGTCACACTCACATTCGCTGGCTCAATCATGTGACCCAGTTGCTGCATCGAGAGGGCTCCATACTTCAAGCACAGGCTGAATCACTCCGCATTGACGGGGAGGTCATCCATTAGAATGGTCACGTCTAACTGGCAGTCAGGACGGCGGCTCTGGCAGAATCACAGCTTGGAAGGTTGGGAACCTGATCATGTGTGCTGAACAACCTTATGCCGAGCATTGATTCGAGACTGCCGAATCCCATATGAGATTCTGAGGCGCATCGAGTGGAACGCAGGCTGATAGCGCATGACTACTAAAATTAGGGAACTATGATGCCAAAGCTTTTGAATACCAGCGCGACGAATTACTACCTCGAAGAGCTGATCAAGAACGCCAAGGAGCGCTTGATTCTGATTAGCCCGTTTCTCAAGATCAATGATCGGATTCGAGAGCTTCTGGAAGACAAGAACCGCATGAAAATTGACGTGCGGATCGTGTACGGTAAAAGCGAGCTCCACCCCAATGAGGTCAACTGGCTTAAGAGCCTCACGTTCGTTCGTACGAGCTTTTGTAAGAACCTGCATGCCAAGTGCTATATGAACGAAGAGATGGCCATTATCACAAGCCTCAACCTCTACGACTTCAGCCAGGTCAATAATAACGAGATGGGTATTCTTCTTACCCGAGAAGAAGACACAGACACCTTCCGCGACACCTATGACGAGGCCCAGCGCATAGTACGGATCAGTGATGAAGTCCGCATAGCAATGGAGGTGGTTGCCAAGGAAGCTATCGCTAAAGAGGATTCAGGTAACAGCGCAGGGGCCGAAGACTCAAATGCCGAGCCTATGGCAAAGCTAACGACATCGAAGCTCGCACAAAGCCTTGGATTCAAAACCTCGGAGCTGACTGATCGTTTGGTTGAAATTGGATACCTTGAGCTACGTGATTCACTAACGTACATCACCGAACTGGGAAAGGCGAACGGTGGAGAGTTCCGGAAGGGGCGCTCTGGTTTCTATTTTCTCTGGCCCAACGATATGAAGGTTTAGATCCTACAAACTATATCGCGATTAAATCCCATGTTGAGTCAATGACACACCCCTTGCCGGCCTGAAACTAACCCCATCAAATCAAACGATGGGGACGGCCATGACAACCTACAACGCAGCAATACTCAAGCAAGCCACTCAGATAATCTCTGACCTACTCCCTTCTTCCCTGGAAGAAGCAGTGAAGCTGCATCGGATAGATCTCCCGAAGCTAAGGGATGACCAGTCAGTGTTTGGCCCGATCAACGGCCGCAAAACATTCTGGGATACCTACCCAGATGACTGGTATGGAATCGCTGCGGGTAAAGAGTTCAGCGAGAACATGTTCTGGCTTATCCGTAAATCGGAAATCTCTGGTGAGCGTACTTTTTTCTGCCTTGGCGCCCACAAACGGTTTGGTGATGCCATCAACGTGGCTATCGAGAACGTCTACCTTGAGCTCGCATTCAAATACAATGCAGCAGCAATGCCGGCCTTAGCCGGATAGGACCGCCTAAACTCCTACCGCCCTTATCGCCACATAAGCCCCTGTTGACCACCAAGGTTGCAGGGGCTTGTTCGTTGAACCTGCCCCCCAGATTTCTATTACCCCCGCTCCTCATTGATTCAGAGCCGGACAGTGAGAGGCGTGACGACACATCAAGCCTGCCCTTGGAACGTTGCGACTGCGCGGTATCTCAAGCGCACAGAAAAAAGCAACGAGCGGTTATGAGCAAATGGCTTTGTGGTGCTTGTAATGGACGGGTGCTCGGGCCCCAACCTGTGAGCCCGAGGCTGAGTGTTAACTCTTGGGTGAGTCAGCGCTCTTGATACACTCCATTTCAGCTTGAATTGTGGTCGGCTTCGAAAGCCAAGAGCGGATGGCCAAGATCATGATGTTGAAGTCCTGGGCGTAGAGGTCACCGACATCCTCAATCACAGCAGGTAAGACCTCATGTCCCGGCTCGGTGTTGACGTCTCCCCTTCGACCCAGAGCAACCGCCCCTTGGTATTCAGGTGGAAATACATGTCACAACTCAGGTCGGCAACGGCGCATTCAGGCATCCCCTTGAGGACGTCACCC
>TARA_R110002124_G_scaffold4852_4_pt1 | contig 42170 bp, 35 predicted proteins | sample TARA_R110002124 | Tara Oceans TARA_R110002124 (sample SAMEA4397445) | marine metagenome | biome: Polar Biome; feature: [SRF] surface water layer (ENVO:00010504); material: water (ENVO:00002006), including particulate matter (ENVO:01000060) such as... | depth 5 m
TAGATTACGTGGTAAACATAAACCAGAATATACACCACATTGCGATGTTGGTGACTTTATTGTTGTTATTAATGCTGACAAAATTAAAGTAACTGGTAATAAAGCAAAACAAAAAATTTATTACAGACACACAGGATATCCTGGTGGAATTAAGTCTAGAACTTTCAGTGAAGTTATTGAAAAGAAACCTGAAGATGCAGTTAAATCAGCTGTTAAAGGCATGTTACCAAGAAATCCTTTAGGCAGAAGCATGTTTAAGAAATTAAAAGTATATGCAGGAAACGAGCATGAGCATCAAGCTCAACAGCCTAATGAATTGCTAATTGGTTAAATTAAAAAAGGTAAATAAACAATGACAGAAAGTACTAGTGTAAAAAAAGATTTTTATTATGCAACAGGAAGACGTAAAAACTCTTCTGCAAGAGTATTCTTAAGATCAGGAACAGGCAAGATTTCAGTTAATGGTAAAGCTTTAAATGAATATTTTAGCGTAAGAAGTCTAGAAGTAATCGTTCAACAGCCGATTGAAGCATTAAAGCTTGCTGGTAAATTTGATTTATATATTACAGTAAGAGGCGGCGGTATTAGTGGTCAAGCTGGCGCAATTCGTCACGGTTTAGCAAGAGTTTTAGTATCTTATGATGAAGCAACAACTGTTGTAACCGATGAAGATGAAAACGGTGAAGGTAACCCACAAGCTTATAGACCAGTTCTTAAAAAAGCAGGATACTTGACTCGTGATTCAAGAGTTGTAGAGCGTAAGAAGTTTGGCTTGAAAAAAGCTCGTAAAAGAGAGCAGTACTCTAAGAGATAATATATTTTTATATAAATATATTATTATAGAAACCTCGATTGCTTATATTTATTATAGGCATCGAGGTTTTTTTTTGATTTCTATAATGTTAAAAGCAATATGATATATCAAATTCAATAGGTGTATATGATATGTTAGGTTTGTCTTTTAGTTGCTCTTTAGTCATAAATCTAATGCTGATAAATTTACCATTCCCACTTATTTCAGGGTAAGCATTGATATTCTTATTCAATGAAATTCTTATTAATTGTAATTTATTATTATCTAGCATTTTGCTATATGTACCGTTTTGGGATATAGCTTTTTGAGGAGTTGCACTAGATTTAATAAATTGTGATATAGTGATAACGGCATTTTGCAAAGGAATAAATTCTTGATGTAATGTCATTAATTCTTTTTGTTGCTCTTCATATGGTTTTTGAAACCAAAATTTTAAATAAGGAATATCTCCTGTAATTAGGCCTCCTGGAGCATTTAATTTAGAAATAATATGATGTAAAGGTTCATTTTTAATTATATATTCGCCAAACTTTCCTTTACCAGATTTTAAAATATTAATCTGTTTTTCTACATTTTGTTTTGTTTGTTCTAATTTGTTTAAATTAATATCAAAAGATCCAGTTTTTATTTGAATTAAATTAGTGAGGATTCTATCCAAGCTTTGTAAGCATTCAAATCTTAAATCAAATCTTTTACTTATTTCCCCTATTTGTAGTATATTAGTTAGAGTTTCCAGAGTATTTTCGAATGTAATGTGATTGAACAAATACTCAAGTTTGAGCAATATTCTAGTTCTCTCATTAATGGGGTGTTCGTAAGTAATGTTGTTGCTCATGTGTTATAACATACTCTATGTTGGTATTATATAAAGTAATTATATAATACTATAACTAATTATCCCAATTATCTATTGAAATTACTTGGACAATATGCCAGGTTAGTTAATTTTTGATAATTATTATTGTTAATTAAGGAGTTCCATTATGGGTCATTATCTAAAAACCGATAAAGATTATTGGGCTGGGAGAGAAGACTCTAAACTCAAAGAGCGTTTTTGGCAGTTGGTACAAAATGCTGATCTTCACAATTTAGATAATATTAAAATTGATAATCAAAAATCAAATATAGCTTTAATTGGATTTGCTTGTGATTTAGGAGTATTAAAAAACAAAGGAAGATTAGGTGCTTTTGATGGCAGTAATAGTTTAAGAAAAAATTTAATAAATTTAGCTTTTGATAAAAGTATTAATATTTATGATTTTGGAAATATAATTTGTGATTCCAAAAAGGATGAGCTTGATGATTCTCAATGCTTGTTAGGAGATGCGGTATTTACGTTATTAGATAAAGGTTTTTTCCCTGTAGTATTAGGTGGAGGACATGAGACAGCATATGGACATTATTTGGGAATCAAAAATACTAAATATTCTAAAAATATAGGAATTATTAATTTTGATGCACATTTTGATTTAAGAGAATTATTACCAAATAATCAAGGGAGTTCAGGAACGCCGTTTAGGCAAATTTACCTAGATAGAAAAAAAAATAATTTAGACTTTAATTATTTGTGCGTAGGTATTCAAGAAAATGCTAATACTAAAAGTTTATTTGATTATGCTAATGAGACTAAGACCGAATATATTTTAGCTGAAGAAGTATTTACAAATAATTTAAATGATATAAAGTCTAAAATAAATAAATTTATTGAAAAAGTAGATTATATATATATTACTATTTGTTTAGATGTATTTTCTCAAAGTGTTGCACCAGGAGTTAGTGCGCCTCAAGCTTTTGGATTAATGCCAAATCAAGTAAAATCTTTATTAAAAATTATCAAAAGCAGTAAAAAATTAATAACAGCAGATATTGTTGAGCTTAACCCCAAATATGATATTGATAATATGACTGCTAAATTAGGGGCTAGCTTAGTTTTAGATTTAATTAAATAAAATAGGTAAAAGATGTTTGATTTATTATTATATAACGCAAATATATTGTGTTTTTCAGAAAATTATAGTGATTTTCATGTTATTAATAATGGCGTAATTGGTATTAAAGATGAGATTATTGAATTAATCAGTGATAGTTTAGAAGATAATTTAGATTTAGAGACATTAATAAATAATTCTATAAAAGTTATAGATATTCACAATAAATGGGTTTTACCAGGATTTATAGATTGTCATACACATTTTATTTATGGTGGTAATCGATCACATGAGTTTGAACAAATTTTAGAAGGCTTAAGTTATAAGCAAATTGCTGAGCAAGGCGGAGGTATTAAATATACAGTTGCGCAAACAAGAAAAATTGCTTATCAAGATTTATTAAATATATCTGAAAAAAGATTAAATAATTTTATATATAATAACGGGGTAACAACTGTTGAGGTAAAATCAGGTTATGGTTTAGATTTAGATACTGAGATAAAAATGCTAAAAGTCGCTAAAAAGTTAAGTGAAATTAGTAAAATAGATGTAATTAAAACTTATTTGGGTGCGCATGTTACACCGATTGAATATCAAGGTAATAATGATAAATATATAGATTTTATTATAAATGAAGTTTTACCTGAACTAATTAAATTAAATTTAATAGATTCAGTTGATGCTTTTTGTGAAAATATTGCATTTGATAAAAATCAAGTTGAAAGATTATTTAAATCAGCAAGTACATATAATTTAAAATTGAAATGTCATGCTGAACAGTTAAGCAATTCAGGAGTATCTAATTTATTAAATAAATATCAAATATTATCTTTAGAGCATTTAGAGTATGCTAATTTAGAAGATATAAAAAATATGGCTAATAATAAGACAACAGCCGTATTGTTACCCGGTGCTTTTTATTATTTAAAAGAAACTCAAAAACCGCCTATTGACTTATTTCGACAATATAAAGTACCTATTGCCATTGCAACTGATTGTAATCCAGGAAGTAGTCCTTGTGAGTCTTTATTAGTCATTATGAATATGGCTTGTGTCTTATATAAATTAACTATATTTGAAGTTATAAAAGCAGTTACTATAAATGCAGCAAAAGCTTTAGGTTTAGATAAAACGATAGGAAGCATAGAAAAAGGCAAGCAAGCTGATCTAGTTATTTGGAATATTGATGGAATTCAAGATTTGTGTTACAAAATTGGTGCTTATAGGCCGGAAATAATTATAAAAAAAGGTATTTTAATATGAAGTATACTAGAAAAAAAAATATAACAATAAAGTCCCCAACAGGTTTAAAGCTTCAAGCTAAATCATGGCTTACTGAGGCTCCATTACGAATGCTGATGAATAATTTAGATCCTGACGTTGCTGAAAATCCAAGTGAGCTTATTGTTTACGGTGGTATAGGAAAGGCTGCAAGAAATTGGGAATCTTTTGATGCAATAGTTGCAAATTTAAAAGATTTAAATGAAGACGAAACTTTATTAGTGCAATCAGGAAAACCAGTAGGTATTTTAAAAACTCATAAAGATGCACCAAGAGTTTTAATAGCAAACTCTAATTTAGTTCCTAATTGGGCTAATTGGGATGTTTTTAATGAGTTAGACAAAAAAGGCCTGATGATGTATGGCCAAATGACAGCAGGTTCATGGATTTATATAGGCTCTCAAGGTATAGTTCAAGGAACTTATGAGACTTTTGGAGCTATGACAAAAACTCATTTTAATGGTAATGCACAAGGTAAATGGATTTTAACTGCAGGGTTAGGTGGAATGGGAGGGGCGCAACCTCTTGCTGCAACTATGTCAGGATATAGTATTTTAGCTGTTGAATGCGATATGACTAAAATTGATAAGAGATTAAAAACTGGTTATATCCAGCAATATACGGATAATTTAGATGAAGCGTTAAAAGTAATAAAAGAATCTTTAACAAGCAATAAGCCCGTATCGGTTGGCTTGTTGGGTAATGCTGCAGAAATTTATCCTGAGTTATTAAAAAAAGATATTAAGCCTGATATTGTGACTGATCAAACCAGTGCTCATGATCCATTGAATGGTTATTTGCCTAAAGGATGGACTTTAGAAAAAGCTCAAGAATTAAGAAAAACTAATCCTAAATTAGTTGAAACAGAAGCTAAAAAATCTATAGCAGTTCAATTACAAGCAATGTTAGATTTTCATTCACAAGGTATTCCAACGGTTGATTATGGTAATAATATTCGTCAGGTAGCATTTAATGAAGGCATTAAAAACGCTTTTGATTTCCCAGGATTTGTACCAGCTTATATAAGACCATTATTTTGTAAGGGTATAGGTCCTTTTAGATGGGTCGCTTTATCTGGTGATCCTGAAGACATTTATAAAACTGATGCAAAAGTAAAAGAGTTAATGCCAGATGATGAGCATTTGCATAAGTGGCTTGATATGGCACAAAAAGATATTCATTTTCAAGGATTGCCTGCAAGAATTTGTTGGGTTGGTTTAGGAGATCGAGCAAGGTTAGGTTTAGCTTTTAATGAAATGGTTGCAAGTGGTGAGCTTAAAGGCCCAATAGTTATTGGACGCGATCATTTAGATTCAGGTTCAGTTGCAAGCCCTAATAGAGAAACAGAAGGAATGTTAGATGGTAGTGATGCGGTATCCGATTGGGCTATATTAAATGCTCTAGTAAGTACTGCAAGTGGAGCCACATGGGTAAGTTTTCATCATGGTGGTGGTGTTGGTATGGGATATTCTCAGCATGCTGGATTGGTTGTAGTTGCAGATGGTACAAAAGATGCAGCAAGAAGGCTTGATCGGGTTTTAACTAATGATCCTGCAATGGGTGTATTACGTCATGCTGATGCAGGATATGACATTGCAAAAGATTGCGCTAAAGAAAAAAAATTAAAAATTCCTATGGATCCCATGGAATAGAATAATAAATTAATATTTGAAAAAGAAAAAAATTATAGTAAATTTTTAATTAAAAGCATAAAAAAGTAGTAAAAAAATGGAAAAACAATATAAATTAAATCCAGGTTCTTTATCTTTTGAAGATATAAAAAATATCTTACAAAATGAAGTAAAATTAGATTTAGCTAAATGGAGTCAAGATAAAGTAAATCAAAGCAGTGAATATGTAAATAGTAAAGTCAAAAGTGGTAAGGTTATTTATGGTATCAATACTGGATTTGGTAAGCTTGCGTCATGCTCTATAAATGAAAAAGATTTAAGCAAATTACAGCACAATCTCATCTTATCTCATGCTGTTGGTGTTGGAAATTATCTTGCCCCAAATATTGTTAAATTAATTTTATTATTAAAAATAAATAATTTAGCTCAAGGCTTTAGTGGTATTAGATATTCTGTTATAGAAAAGTTAATACTATGGTTTAATAATGATTTTATGCCATGTATTCCAGAAAAAGGATCTGTTGGCGCATCAGGTGATTTAGCTCCATTGGCTCATATGAGTGCTCCTTTAATTGGTTATGGTGAGGTTTTTTATAAAAATAAAAAATATAAATCTTCTGAGGCGTTAGAATTATTAAAGCAAAGTCCTATAGAGCTTGCAGCTAAAGAAGGTCTTGCTTTATTAAATGGTACACAAGTTTCAACATGTTATGCTTTATATAATTTAATTAATTTACAAAAATTATTTGAAACTGCTATTACTAACGGAGCTTTAACTGTTATTGCCGCAAACGGGAATATTTCGCCATTTGATAAGTTAATTCATGAGATACGTAAGCAACCGGAGCAGTTAGAAATTGCAAATAAATTTCATGACTTATTAAAAGAAAATTTAAATAATGAAATTGCTAAAAAATCAGCAAATAATAAAAAAGTTCAAGACCCATATTCTTTAAGATGCCAGCCACAAATTTTAGGAGCTGTTTTGCAGCAATTAAGACATTGCGAAAAAATATTAATACAAGAAGCAAATGGTGTAACTGATAATCCGTTAGTTTTTTCTGAATTTGATAAAGTATTATCTGGTGGCAACTTTCATGCAGAGCCGGTTGCTTTTGTTGCTGATATTATGGCTATGTTAATTGCAGAAATAGGCAATTTAGCAGAAAGACGAGTTGCTTTTTTAGTAGATAATCATCATTCAAATTTACCAGCTTTTTTAGCCAAAGATCCAGGTATTAATTCTGGTTTTATGATTACTCATGTAACAATGTCAGCACTTGCTAGTGAAAATAAAGCATTATCAATGCCTAGATCAGTTGATACAATACCAACGTCAGCTAATCAAGAAGATCATGTTAGTATGGCCACAAACGCAGGCTTAAGATTATTTAACATGATGGATAATCTTAAAGATATTTTAGCAATAGAATTATTAACAGTAACTCAAGCAATAGATTTTCATAAGGCATTAGATAGTGGTTCTGAGTTAGATAAAATTTATCAAAAAGTTCGAAGCAAAATAAATTTTGCAGAGGAAGATAAATTTTTATATGAAGATATTAATATTGCTCGAGAGCTAATATAGAAGTTATGCTCCCCTTGAGGGTTGTTGTTATACCACAAAAGAGGTTTCATTTGAATGTAAGCACTTACTTTTTAAAAATTGAAGCTTCTTATGCAACGCACAAATCGACGATTGTTTACACCACCTGCAAACATCGTTCCGTCATTAGGATTAAAGTTTTGAGCCCATGCATTGGTAGTAGGAGAAAATGTTGAGCTCCAATAGGGGGAATTATCAAAATTACCAAAACCATTTAATTGAAGCGTTGTATACAAGTTTTGATTCACACTCCTGCAACCCGCATCGGTGCCACTGCCAGTAAAGCGCCCCAGCTCACAAATAGCAGGTAAGACCCAGTCATTAAAGCCTTCAACTAATGAATCTGCGCACAAAGCTGCTGCATAATTATGTGGGTTACCAAACGCTGTTATTATAATTGGTGTGTTGAATGCGCCATCAATTAAACTCGTTGCCATACTTGGTGCATTATAGACTTCGTTCCACCACATAAGTGTAGTGGGGTCTATATTTTCTTCGTCAGATACTTTTACTACGCCAGAATTTACAGAAAAAACTAGTCCTCCTTCTTGGCGAAAAGCTAAAAAAGTATTTGCTAAGTTTTTTGTATTTTTTCCACTAATAGTAATTTGATCTGGCTCATATGGTGTTGTTGAGGTAAATTTAAGAGTGCAACTTTCTCCTGGTGCTATAGTTGCACAATTACTGGCGTCTTGCACAACATTGATCCAGCTAACTGGTAATGTTGCTTGAACATTGTAGTCATTAATTAAATTATTTGGATTAAGAGTGACAGTTATTGTCAATGGCGTTGTGCTTCCAACATTAATAACTCGGTTGGCTTGAATTGGTGCAGTTATAGAAATATCCGTTTTTCTTATAACTTGCAGTTTTTGACCATGGCTTGGACGATAACATTGCAATGCGCCCGCTCCATTTTGACAAAGTATAGGTCCATCAATAACATCTTTTTGCATAGCACTGCCAGTAACTTCCAAAGTTAATGTGCATGATTGATGGACATTCAAAGTGAAGGGGTTTGGACAGTTTCCAGTGGACGTTAATTGACTGATACCTGTAATTGGTGACATTACTAAGGTATGCGGTTTTTTTGACTTGTTGGTGACTAGATACTGGATAGTCGCTGTCTCAGTAGGCAATATATCAATTGCTGTAGGTGTTAACGGTGTAAATGTCCATAAAGGAGAACTTGCTTGTACTATAGATAAAATAAACCAGGAAAAAATACCTAGTGATAATTTACTTAATAATGTCATTTTGCTTCTTTTCATTTTTAGCACCCTTATGTAAGGTAAGTGATATTCAATAACAATCCATTTGTATAAAGATGATTGAGACTTAAACCTGAATTTATAGTCTGATCTGTCGCGCGGTTAAGCTTACTTTTACCCCAGTCGGAAAATTCATATCCCAAGCCAACTTGCCAATGTTGGTTAAGTTTTTTTTGAACTCCTGCGCCTAAGGTGTAGGTAAGTGCAGTTTGAGTATGGTCTCTAAAATTGGGGTTTGGAATCGCCTCATAAATCAATGGGGTATTTGTAAAATTATGAGCTTTGTTGAACCCTACCCCAATACCGCCACTAATCCATGGTAATAACCAGTAACCTTTATCAAAAAAAAGAATTCCTTTAACTATAATTCCGCTATGTTTTATTTTGTACTGGTAGCTGTAATTATCAAACTGTGGGTCGGCATCATCCCATATCACACCTTGTAATTTGGTATTGTCCGTAATGGTTGCTGCTAAGCCAATATGACTAATTAATTGTTGAGATAATAATTTTTGCATCCCAATAAAAATCTCACCAGAAACCAATTTATTGCTTTCTTTTCGGCTGGCATACGTCTTTTCAATTTCCGGAGTAAGAAAAAACGTTTGACTCTCTCCACCTCTTGTCCATAATAAGTCAGCTCTAATAGAGCTGAACCAAGATAGGTTTTTTGGGGACGCAAAAGTATCTACTGTATCTGCTAATACATCACCAGCTAACAAAGTTTTTGTTATCAAAGATAATAAGAAAAATTTATATTTCATTACACTTCCTTGTATGACAAGAGGTTGATTGTTAAATTATATTTTTATTTTCAACATAATGAAAATGACAAAAAAGCCTGTTATTTATTTTATGTTTTATCTATAATGCCGTAAAGTTTTTCAAAAATAAAGCTATAAATAAAACAAATATAATGAAACCTATTAGGATTTAGGGTTTAATCTCATTACTCAATAGTTTATATGCAAGTTTTGTCATTGACTAAATAAAAAACTGTGGCAGTGCCTAGAAACTCCAGGTATAATAAAATTAGTCTCAAATGATTTTATATAATAATTCAATTAATTAAATTTTCCTTCATAATTTAACAATGACTTTAAGCATATTACTTTTTCTATTTGGTCTTACGTTGATTTACTTTTCTAGTGAATGGCTTATTTTTTCGTCTGAAAAATTAGGAAAAATTTATAAGTTACCTGAAGTCCTAATAGGATTTATTCTTTTAGGTCTAGGAACATCTGCTCCTGAAATAGCTATAAGTTGGTATAGTGCCTTTATTGGTAATTCAGATATTCTTTTTGGCAATATAGTTGGTAGTAACATAATGAATATTCTACTGGTCTTTGGTTTTGCTTTGGCTATAAAGCCCATAAAATTTCATCGTCCTAGAGCTCAAACTACAATTACCTTATTGGTTTTAACTATTTTATTTTCTATAGGTATATATTTTAATAATTTTTTTAGAATATTAGGCGGCCTAATGCTAGTTTTAGGTTGCTTTAATATTTTTTCTAGTTTAAAAAATGATGGTAATTTATATAGAAGAGTTGATAAAACAAAAGGTAAAATAAAATATATTTTGTATGTAATAGGGAGTTTATTTTTACTAATATTAAGCTCAAAAATAATAGTAAACTCAGGGGTTGAGATAGCTGAATATTTTGGTATAAACGAAGGAATTTTTGCAATGAGTTTTGTTGCGTTTGGAACATCGTTGCCTGAATTTATGTTGTCTATATTAGCTGTATATAAAAACCGAGGAGGATTATTAGTTGGTAATATTATAGGTAGTAATATCTGCAATATAGCTTTTGCTTTAGGAATTTCAATTTTAATCAAACCTTTTAGTTTAGTTTCTAATGATAGCTTGATTATTATTGGAGCATTATTGTTTAGTACCGCTTTATTCCTTTTGGCTTGTTATTTTAGAGCTTTAGAAAAAAGGATATTTGGCATATTTATGCTTTTGTGTTTTATAATTATTTATTCTGAGTTATTTATAACAGCTTCTTAAGTTAATCATTTTTAAAAATATTTTCTATTCTACTAATAATCTCACCATCTACTAAAATAGTTTTTATAGTTAAATTTTCAGTTAAGTTTTCAATAGATTTTATATTTTTATTATTTTGATCTTTAGTAATAGAGTATCCTCTTGATAAAATTTTTAAAGGGCTAATATTATCTAATTTTTCTGATATTAAATTTAATTCATATTTTTTATTAGTAATAATATTATTAAATAAATTATTTAGTTTATTATTTAATCTATCTAAATCAGATTTTTTTTTATTTAATTTATTTTTAGGATTATAAAGTTTAATTTTATAATCTAAGCTATTAATTATTTGATTTAAATTATTTAGATATTTTTCTATATTATGAATTAAACTAGTAGTAATATAATCTAATTTTTGAGATTGGTTATTTAATTTATTTTGAGGATTTTGAATATCCAGCCTGTGCTTAATAAAATTTAATTTTTTTAGATTATTATTTATATAGTGTTTAATTATATTATTTAATTTTATTTTATATTGATTTAATAAATTTAAATATTCTAATTTATCTGGTGTTATAAATTCAGCTGCTGCTGTTGGAGTAGCTGCTCGCTCATCTGCTATAAAGTCAGCAATAGTAAAATCTATCTCATGACCAACTCCTGTTACTATAGGTAATTCTGAGTTATATATAGCCATGGCAACTTGTTCTGTATTAAACCCCCATAAATCTTCGATAGAGCCGCCACCTCTGGTTAAAATAATGCTGTCTAATAAATCGTTATTATTTTTATTATATTTATTAGCAGATTCTATAGCATTTTTAATGCTGTTAGATGATGCTTCTCCTTGGACTATTGTAGGGATAATTAAAATATTAGTTAAAGGCCAGCGTCTTTTTATAGTTATTAAAATATCTTTTATTGCCGCTCCTGTACTAGATGTAATAATTGCTATGTTATTAGGAATTTTTGGAAATATTTTTTTATGTTCATGATTAAAATAACCTTGTTTTTCTAGTTTATTTTTAAGTTCTAAAAACTCTCGTTGTAATTGTCCAAATCCTGATTCAAATAAGTCTGATACTATAAGTTGGTAATCGCCTCTTACTGTATATAAAGTTACTTTTGCTTTTATTATAACTTTTGAACCGTTTCGAATATTAGGCGTTTTAATTTTACTTAAAGCATTTCTAAATAAAGCACATCTAATTTGGGCATTTTTGTCTTTTAAGCTAAAATAAAAATGTCCTGATATAGGTCTTGATAAATTAGATATTTCACCTTCTACATATATATAGGGGTATGAATTTTCTAATAAAGATTGAATTTCTTGATTAAGTTGCGATACATTATATATTTCAGTATCATCACTAGTGAAATTTGAAGTATTTTGATTTTTAAAATACATTATAGAAAAATATTAATTTTTAGTTTATATGGCAATATTATGGCAGAAAATCGTACTAATAAAAACAATCAATACAATGCAGATGCTATAGAAGTATTAACAGGACTTGATCCAGTTAAAAAACGTCCAGGAATGTATACTGATATTACAAGACCTAATCATCTTGCTCAAGAAGTTATTGATAATAGCGTTGATGAAGCTATTTCTGGACATGCTAGTTATATAAAAATTATTCTATATAAAGACGGTTCGTTAGAAGTTCAAGATGATGGGCGAGGCATGCCAGTTGATCAACACAAAGAGCATAAAAAATCAGGTGTTGAAGTTATATTAACTTACTTACATGCAGGCGGTAAGTTTTCTAATAAAAACTATACTTTTTCAGGCGGTTTGCATGGTGTTGGGGTTTCTGTTGTAAATGCATTATCTAAACACTTAGAAGTTAATATTAAACGCAATGGCTTTAAATATAATATGAGTTTTGCTGATGGTTTTAAAGCAACAGAGCTGAAAAAACAAGGCAAAACTAGCAAAGTATCTGATACAGGAACATCTATTAAGTTTTTACCAGATGGTAAATATTTTGATACAGTAAAATTTTCTGTATTAAAATTAAAGCATATTCTAAAAGCTAAAGCAGTATTATGCCCTAATTTAGTAATAGAATTTTTTGATGAAAATACTGGGGAAGAAATATCTTGGTGCTATGAAAATGGCATTAAAGATTATTTGGCAAGCAGTGTTGTTGATACACCAATTATACCTAGCGAGCCATTTTATGGTAATTTTTCAAGTGATGAAGAAGCTGTAGAATGGGGAGTTGTTTGGCATCAAGAATCTGGTGAATTATTGACAGAAAGTTATGTTAATTTAATTCCAACAGCTCAGGGTGGAACACATGTTAATGGATTTAGAACAGGTTTATTGGAAGCATTAAAAGATTTTTGCGAGTATAGAAGCTTGTTACCTAAAGGCATGAAATTAACACCTGAAGATATTTGGGATAACTGCGCTTATGTTTTATCTTTAAAAGTATTAGATCCACAATTTGCTGGGCAAACTAAAGAGCGTTTAAGCTCAAGGCAATGTTCATCTTTTGTCAGTGGGGTAGTTAAAGACTCTTTTGGATTATGGCTTAATCAGCATGTGCAACAAGGTCAAATGCTTGCAGAATTAATTATATCTAAAGCCCAAAGTAGGTTAAAATCAGCCAAAAAAGTTGCACGTAAAAAAGTAACTTCTGGACCACAATTACCAGGAAAATTATCTGATTGTTCATATACTGATCCTAAAAGAACCGAAATATTTTTAGTTGAAGGAGATTCTGCAGGAGGCTCAGCAAAGCAAGCACGAGATAGAGAATTTCAAGCTGTTATGCCTTTAAGGGGTAAAATTTTAAATACCTGGGAAGTGAGCTCAGAAGAAGTTTTAGCATCAAAAGAAGTACATGATATAGCTGTTGCATTAGGTGTTGATCCAGGCCTTAATAATCAAAATATAGAAAATTTAAGATATCATAAAGTTTGTATTTTAGCTGATGCTGATTCGGATGGAGCTCATATAGCAGCTTTATTATGTGCATTGTTTTTAAAACATTTTCCTGAGTTGGTTAAACTAGGTCATATTTATGTTGCCATGCCGCCATTATACAGAATAGATATAGGTAAAGATGTTTATTATGCTTTGGATGAGTCTGAAAAAAATGGAACTTTAGATAGAATTAAAGCTGAAAATAAACGAGGTAATGTTAATGTTCAGCGTTTTAAAGGATTAGGTGAAATGAATCCTTTACAGTTGCGAGAAACAACAATGGATCCTAACACACGACGACTAGTCCAGTTGACTATAGATGAAGATGATAATAAAGATGTTTATGAATTTATGGATATGTTACTTGCTAAAAAGCGTTCGCAAGATAGAAAGCATTGGTTAGAAGATAAAGGCGATTTGGTGGAGTTTTAAAATATGACTAAAAAAAATAAAGATAATAATAAATCTAAAAAAATAACAAAAATTAAAGAAAGTAACTTAGCATATCAAGAAATAGAAACTAAACCATTAAGGCTTTTTACAGAAAAGGCTTATCTTGATTATTCAATGTACGTTATTTTAGATAGAGCCTTACCTCATATTGGAGATGGGTTAAAGCCTGTGCAAAGACGAATTATTTTTGCAATGAGTGAGCTTGGTTTAAAAGCTGCAAGTAAATATAAGAAATCAGCAAGAACGATAGGTGATGTTTTAGGTAAGTATCATCCACATGGAGACTCCGCATGTTATGAAGCCATGGTTTTAATGGCGCAAGATTTTTCCTATAGATATCCAATTGTAGATGGCCAAGGTAACTGGGGATCTGTTGATGATCCAAAATCTTTTGCAGCAATGCGTTATACCGAAGCGAAATTATCAAAATTTGCTCAAGTGTTTTTAGATGAAGTATCAGATGGGACTGTAACCTGGAAACCAAATTTTGATGGTACATTAAAAGAACCAGAAGTTCTACCAGCTAAATTGCCAGCTATATTATTAAACGGCACAACAGGTATTGCTGTTGGTATGGCAACAGATATTCCTCCACATAATTTGACAGAAGTAGTAACTGCTAGTATTTATTTATTAAAAAATCCTAACTCTGAAATATCTGAGATTATGGAGATAATCCAAGGTCCAGACTTTCCAACTGATGCAGAAATAATTACACGCAAAGAAGAAATTAAACAGGCATATGCAACAGGCCACGGTAGCATTAAAATGCGAGCAGTATATGAGCAAGAAGAAGGTGACATTGTTGTTACTGCATTACCTCATCATGTATCAGGTGCAAAAATTTTAGAACAAATTGCAGCGCAAATGCAGGCTAAAAAATTACCACTTGTAACTGATTTACGAGATGAGTCTTGTCATGAGAATCCAACAAGATTGATTATTACACCTAAATCTAGAAATGTTGATTCTGATGAATTGATGCAACATTTATTTGCAACAACTGATTTAGAAAAAAATTATAAATTAAACTTTAATTTAATAGGATTAAATAACAAACCCAAAGTTAGAAATATTAAAGAAATTTTAACAGAATGGTTAGAATTTAGACAAAATACTGTTACTAAAAGATTAGAGTATAGATTAGAGAAAATTTTAAACCGATTACATGTCTTAGATGGGTTACTAATTGCTTATTTAAATATAGATGAAGTGATTAAAATTATTAGAGAATATGACAATCCTAAACAAGAGTTAATTTCTAGATTTAAGTTATCAGATATTCAATCTGATGCTATTTTAGATTTAAAATTACGACATTTAGCAAAGTTAGAAGAAATTAAAATTACTCAAGAGCAAGGCGAATTAGCAAAAGAGCGAGATTATATTCAAAGTATATTAGATTCGAAAACAAAATTAAGAAATTTAATTATTAAAGAGCTAGAAACTTTAAATAAAGAATTTGGGGATGCACGACGTTCTAAATTAGTTGAGAGGACAGAAGCTAAAATTTTAAAATTAGAAGAGCGATTGCCTGCAGAAGCTGTAACGATTGTTTTATCTAAAAAAGGTTGGATTAGATCAGCAAAAGGACATGAACTTGATCCAGTACAATTAAATTATAAATCAGGAGATGAGCTTTTAGGTTTTGTAAGAGCAAAATCTAATGAAAGTTTATATATTTTTGATACCTTTGGCAGAAGTTATAACTTACCAATTCATGGATTGCCATCAGCAAGAGGACAAGGTGAGCCATTAACAGCAAAATTAAATCCACAACCAGGAGCTTTATTTAACAGTATCTTTATTGGACAAGTATCAAATGAGGTAGTTCTTTGTTCTAGTAATGGTTATGGTCTTATATCTAATTTAGATGATCTGTATACTAAAAATAAAAATGGTAAAGCTGTATTAAAAGTTAGTGATAATTTTCAAGCAATGGAACCAATTGTTATTACAGATAACTCAAAATATTTAGCACTTTTAACTAACACAGGATATTTAAGTGTTATAGCATTATCTGATTTGCCTGTTTTAGCTAAAGGTCGAGGTAATAAATTAATAAATATTCCAGCAGCAAATTTGAAAGACGGTAGCGAGTTTTTAAGTAATATTTTTGTGTTGTCTGAAGGTGATACATTAGCTTTTACTGTTGGTAAGAAGATTATTAAATTAACTAAGCCAGAATTAGAAATATTTAAAACAGAAAGAGGCAAACGAGGTCATAAAATATCTAAAAAAGTACTTAAATATAAATATTGCGAAGTCATAACAAAAAATGAGAGTTAGTTAATAATTTGTTTGTAAAAAATAAAAAGTTAAATTATTTAATATAAATGGTATTGTTTAAAGAGGCATTATTACTAATGCTCCGTAAATTAGTTATATGAATATTAATTATAAATAAACAAAAAGAAGGATTTATTTATGTTGAGCCATTATATAAAAAGAATAAAAAAAACAGAATTAGGAACAAACGATAATTCTGGAGGCAAACAACAAAATGCCATTTTTAATATTGAATTGCCTGAATTTGAAAGAATATTTATAGAGCATTTTTTAAATATTCAAAGTTACATTATAAAATTATCAGACGTGCTGAATCTTTCAGCAAATAAAAATATCAGATTATTAAAGCATGAAATTATAAGAGATAAAAAAGATTATGTTTTTGGTTTAGATCACGAAATAAATTTAATATACGAAGAGTTAAGAAAATTAGAAGATGTGATCGAGTTTGAAGATGCTTTTTTTGACTTAAGCTCTCAAGATCGTATAGTTGCAAATGTTGCTATAATGAATATGTATGTAGAATTATTTAAGCTTTTTAATGAAATTAATAACTCTCAATTGGATAAAATCGTTAAAAAATATGATTTTTTTATGAGCATTCCAGAAATTATTAAAAGCATTGAAGAGATGGAAATAATGGAAGACATTATTTTTGATAAAAAAGATCAAGAAACACAAACAGAGGAAGTTGTTGATCAAAATACACACTCTTGGTTTAATTCTAGAAGATATTCTAAATAATATTTAATTTTAATATTTAAAAAAGGATTTTATGGCGACTTTAATAAGTTTTATTTTGTCTAATTTTACTTTTACTTTGCTTTTAACATGGATGTTGGTTTGCTTATTTATTATTATTTTTAATAAAAAATCCAAAAAACCTTTATCTGAAAAAATTCTAGCATATTTTTTGTTTTTCAATTTAGGTATAAGTGGGATATATGGTTTTGTTATGCATGTGTTCTACGGTGATTTTATTGCAAGGTTTATAGGATGGACGCAAAGTCCGTTTCAAGCAGAGGTGGGTTTTGCTAATTTAGCATTTGGAATTACTGGTATTTTAGCTTTTTTTGGAAACTTTGGTTTTCGATTAGCGACTTTAATTGGCTTTGCATGCTTTTTATGGGGCGCAGCAGCAGGGCATGTTTATCAAATGATTGCTCATCATAATTTTGCACCAGGAAATGCAGGCTTTATCTTTTGGACAGATATATTTATGCCTGCATTAGGATTTTTGTTATTATTTATTAATTATATTTATACTAAACGTTAAATCTAAAATGTGTAATATCACCATCTTTCATAACGTAGTCTTTACCTTCTAGACGCCATTTTCCGGCATCTTTTGCACCTTGCTCGCCGTTATTTGCAATAAAATCATCATAAGCAATAATTTCAGCTCTAATAAAACCTTTTTCAAAATCAGTATGAATTTTTCCAGCAGCTTGCGGAGCTCTATCTCCTTTTGTAATAGTCCATGCTCTAAGCTCTTTTGGACCCACTGTAAAATAAGTTTGTAAGTCTAATAGATTATGCCCCGTTCTGATTACATTATTTAATCCAGGTTCTTTAAGTCCAATATCATTTAAAAAATCTAGTTTTTCTTCTAAATCTAAATCTTGCATTTCTGACTCTAAAGTTGCACAAATAGGAACAACTGATGCGCCTTCTTGTTTAGCAAATTCTTGTACATCTTTTAATAAATTATTATCATGAATTGCTGTGTCATTAACGTTGGCAATATAAAAAACAGGTTTTGCACTGATAAGCTGTAAGTTATTAAATAACTCTAGTTGTTCATGAGTTAAATCATGCTCTGTTAATAAGCATCTAGCGCTTTTACCTTGGTTTAATAATTCTAATATATTTTTTAATATAGATAATTCTTCTGCTACTTCTTTTTGAGAAGCTTTTGATTTTGCTAATTTTTCTAGTTTAACTAAAGCTTTTTCAACAATTTGTAAATCGGCCAATAATAATTCAGTATTAATAATTTCTATATCATTTATTGGATTTACTTTATTTTCAACATGAATAATATTTGGATCAGTAAAGCAGCGCACAACATGAGCTATAGCATCAGTTTGTCTTATATTGCTTAAAAATTTATTCCCTAATCCTTCGCCTTCAGCAGCACCTTTAACTAAACCTGCTATATCAACAAATTCCATGTTTGTAGGTATTGTTACTTTAGGATTAGCTATTTTGGCAATCGCATCTAATCTTGGATCAGGTACTGGAACTACTCCTGTATTAGGCTCTATTGTACAAAACGGGAAATTTGCCGCAGCAATACCTGCCTTAGTTAATGTATTAAAAATAGTTGATTTACCTACGTTTGGTAACCCTACAATCCCACATTTGAATCCCATAATCGTTATGTCCTAAAACTGTTAAATATTGTTGTTGCTTTAGCTATTTCACCCTCAGCTAGTAGGTCAATATTATTAACACCAAAGTTAATAGTATCCAAAATTTTATTATAATCTAAATTATTAGGTTTTGATAAAACATAGTTTGTAACCGATGCATCAATAGCATTTTTATGGTAATTTCTTGGATGACCGATGCCAATGCGTAATCTGTAGTATTTTTTTGTGCCAAATTTTTGTGAAATATCTTTAAGTCCATTATGACCACCTTCTCCGCCATCAAATTTTAGTTTAATAATGCCAGGAGGTAAGTCCAATTCATCATGAATAACTAAGGTATTTTCTGGTTGAATTTTATAATAACTTGTTAATAAGCTCGTGGTTTTGCCACTTAAATTCATAAATGTAAGGGGTGTTGCAAGCCAAATAATATTGTCCTGAATTTTTATTTTGGCAATATTGGCTTCAAACTTTTTATCAAAGCTCAAAGAGACATTGTGGCATTTGGCTAATTCTTCTATAAACCAAAAACCAGCATTATGTTTTGTATTAGCGTACTCTTCACCAGGATTACCAAGGCCAACAATAAGGCTAATTTTATTACTAATATTTTTTTTGTCACAGATTAATATAATAGATTTTATATTATTTTAAAGATAACTCTTATCTGTATTTATTATATTCAGATAAGAGTTAATAGCAAAAAAAGATTTAATTAAAAATTATTTATTCTCTTTTTTTGTAGTAGCAGGAGCTACTGTTGGTCCTACTGCTGTAGTTTCTTCTTCTTGAGCTGCACTTTTAGAAGAGCTAATTAAGACAACTGCTTGATCATGCTCTTTATCATTACCATGAGCTAAGGCTGTTAATGTTACGCCTTGAGGTAAAACTAGTTCAGATAAATGTATTACATCGCCTATGTCCATTTTAGAAATGTCTACATCAATTTGATCTAATATTTTGTCTGAAGTACATGCTATTTCAACATCAGAAAAAAGTTTGTGAACCACGCCGCCATTTAGTTTTACACCAGGAGCTACGTCTTCACCAATAAAGTTAAGAGCAACATGTACTTTAACTTCTGTTGTTTTATTTACTCTTTGTAAATCAACATGTAAAATTTCTTTCTTAAAAGGGTGTCTATGTAATGCTTTGATAATTACCATTTCTGTATTTTTGCCTATTGTCACAGGAATAATTTGTGAAAATATGCTGTCATTACTTAAAGCTTTGTTTAACTCATTTTTTAATAATGAAATTGACTTAGCATCTTTGTTATCGCCGTACACAATAGTAGGAATAAATCCTTGTTTACGTAGGCGGCGGCTCGCACCTTTCCCTAGAGTTTCTCTTATTTCGCCATTTAAAATTATGGCATGATTCTTTTTACTCATTGATTATACCTTTATATTAATATTAATTAAGTATTAACTAGTTATTAAGATACTATATTAATCGCGACCAAATAATATAGTAATCCTTATTAAGGGCTATAATTATATATGATATTTTTTATTGGTCAAAATTTTTCAGAAATATATTTTTATAAGCTATGAAAACATCGATTTTAGAGATTCTTCTGTATCTATTCGTTGTATAGCCTCAGCTAACATTGTTGATAATGAAATTTGTCGGATTTTATTACAAGATTTTGCATTTTCAGATAATTTAATAGTATCAGTGACTATTAGTTCATTTAGCTCAGATCTAGATATTCTGTCAATAGCAGGCCCAGATAAAACTGGGTGGGTACAATAAGCTATAACTTGTTTTGCTCCTTGTTGTTTTAGTGCCTTTGCAGCTCCGCATATGGTTCCTGCAGTATCAATTATGTCATCAACTAAAATACAAGTTCTATTCTTAACATCACCAATTATATTCATAACTTGTGCTTCATTAGGTGCTATACGACGTTTATCTATTATAGCTAAATCTACATCTAATTTTTTGGCTAAAGCTCGAGCTCTAACAACTCCACCAATGTCGGGTGATACTATTGCTATATCTTCATAGTTTTTAGAGTTAATGTCTTCAATGAATATAGATGAAGCATATACGTTATCAACAGGTATATGAAAAAAACCTTGAATTTGGTCTGCGTGTAAATCAACTGTAAGTAGACGACAAATACCGACTGAGGCTAGTATGTCTGCAACAACTTTAGCAGATATTGGTACTCTTGCCGATCTAACTCTTCTATCTTGTCTTGCATAACCTAAGTAAGGAACTACTGCCGTTATTTTTGTGGCAGATGCACGTCTTAAAGCGTCCGCCGTAAGAACAAGCTCCATTAGATTATCATTACATGGACTAGATGTTGATTGTATTATATAAGCAGCAGAGCCACGAACATTTTCTGTAATTTCTATATTGATTTCGCCATCACTAAAAAGGCTACTATTTAATTTGCCAATAGGAGTCTTAAGTTTATTTGCTATTAAAGAAGAAAGTTCAATTGTAGAATTGCCACTAAATAACTTAAGATGTTTTGACATAGTTTATGTATATGAAGATTTGTAATTAAGTATATTATTATGGCTGGGGTGCCAGGATTCGAACCTGGGAATGCAGAGATCAAAACCCTGTGCCTTACCGCTTGGCGACACCCCATTAGATATACTATCTAAGTAATGCGTATATTTTCTAGTGAAAAGCTTTATATGTCAAGTATTAAATTAATTAAAATTTAAATTTTGCAATCTTGGAAAATTAGATCTATAATTAACCACTAAAAATCATTTTAGGTCATATTTATAATCAGTAATTATTGTTATTTTTAGGCAAATTAAGTACTTAATCATAACATATAATGTTAAACGTTGGAGAGTTAAGTCATGCACGCGGTAATTAAAACTGGTGGCAAGCAATATAGAGTTGCTGAGGGAGACACCCTAAATATTGAAAAATTAGAAATAGCCCCAGAATCTAGTGTCAAATTTGATGAAGTACTAATGGTAACTGATGGTGCTGATCAAGTAACTATCGGAACACCATATATAAAGGGTGCAAGTGTTGAAGCTATTGTTGTAACGCAATTTAGAGATAAAAAGATTAAGATTCTTAAGTTCAAAAGACGTAAGCATCATATGAAGCGTATGGGTCATAGACAATGGCTGACTAAGATCAAAATTACATCAATAAAAAGTCAATAGTAAGTAAGTTTAAAATAAAGTTATATAAAAAGGGGTTAGTTTATGGCTCATAAGAAAGCGGGTGGTAGTACCCGGAATGGTCGCGATTCAGAATCGAAACGGTTAGGTGTAAAGCTTTTCGGTGGTCAACTTGCAAAAGCTGGTAGCATTATTATTCGTCAAAGAGGCACAAAATTTGTAGCTGGAAGAAATGTTAGCATGGGTAAAGATAATACTTTATTTGCAACCACTCCTGGCAACGTTTATTTTGCTAAAAAAGGCAAGCCACAAAAAAGCTATGTAAATATTGAGCCGATTGAGACAAATACAGATTCAGATTCAGAAGCTGTTGTTCAATAGTATATTTACCATACTAAGAAATAATAATCTTAAGTTATTGAAGACCCTTTTGCTATGTTATATGTAGCAACGGGGTTTTTGTTGTTTTTGTAGTTAATAATATTTTTTGTTGTAAAAGTTATGAAGTTTGTTGATGAAGTTGTAGTTGATGTTGTTGCTGGTCGTGGTGGTGACGGTTGTTTAAGTTTTAGACGAGAAAAATATGTAGAGCGAGGCGGCCCAAATGGAGGCGATGGCGGTCGTGGCGGTGATATTTATTTAGTTGCGGATAAATCATTAAACACGCTAATTGATTTTAGATATAAAAGAATATTTAGAGCAACTAAAGGTCAGCAAGGATTAGGAAGTGATTGTATAGGTGCAGCAGGGGAAGATTTACACATAAAACTCCCAGTTGGTACTTTAATCTATGATCATAATACTGAAGTTTTACTTGGTGATTTAAAAGAAGATGGTCAGACTTTGTTAATAGCAAAAGGTGGCTCAAAAGGCTTAGGAAATGCTAGATTTAAAACTAGTACTAATCGAGCGCCAAGAAAGACGACAAATGGCAAGCCAGGTGAAGAGCGTAGGTTAAAACTAGAGTTACAGGTTTTAGCGGATGTGGGTTTATTAGGATTACCTAATGCAGGTAAATCAACTTTTATATCATCAGTATCATCAGCAAGACCTAAGATAGCAGATTATCCTTTTACAACTTTACATCCTAATTTGGGAGTTGTTAGAGTTGGTTTAGATAGCAGTTTGGTTATTGCAGATATTCCAGGTCTGATAGAAGGAGCACATCAAGGTGTTGGTCTTGGAATTAGATTTTTAAAGCATTTAACTAGAACAAAAGTTTTACTTCATTTAGTTGATGTAACATCTGAGAACTTAATACAAGATATTAAATCTATATTATTAGAGCTTAAAAAATATAGCGAAGAATTATTTAATAAAGATCGCTGGTTAGTTTTAAATAAAATAGATATTACTGACAAAGATTTATTACAGCAAGTTAAAGAAGAAATAGTTAATTCTGAACTGAAAGATTTTGGATATAGTGATATAAATAAGATTTTTGCAATATCGGCTGTAACTCATGAAAATACAAAAGATTTAATATACAAGCTATCTGATGCATTGAATGAGCGTAGCGAATAATATTTTTTCTTTTTTAAAGAAAAAGGCGAACTTTAGTTCGCATAAAAGGATTTCTCAGACTTTAAGACTGAGAAATCCTTGCAGATATTAGTAATAATATTTATAGAACGTAAACAAAAATAAATAATCCCACCCAAATTACATCAACAAAATGCCAATACCAAGCACTTGCTTCAAAAGCAAAGTGATTATCTGGAGTAAAATGGCCTTTCATTATTCTAATTAGCATGACAAGGATCATGATTGCACCTAATGTTACATGCATGCCATGAAAACCAGTTAACATAAAGAAAGTAGAACCATAAATACCAGAATCTAAAGTCAGACCCAATTCATTATAGGCTTCAATATATTCTGATGCTTGGAAGTATAAAAACGCAATAGCCAAGATGAATGTTAGAGCTGTACTTATTATTAATTTAACTCTTTTATTATCCTTAAGGGCGTGATGAGCTAAAGTGATAGTGAAACTACTTGTTAATAAAATAGCAGTGTTTAATAAAGGTAATCCCCAAGGTTGAATAACTTCTCTTGGTCCTAATATTTCAGGATTTGGATTTTTAAGTAACGGCCATGTTGCTTCAAAAGTAGGCCATAGTAATTGTCCAGTCATCATTTTCCCAGTTGAACTACTCATGCCGCCAAGCCAAGGCACTGCAAACATTCGGATGTAAAATAGTGCTCCAAAAAAAGCTAAGAAAAAGAATGCTTCAGATACGATAAACCATGCCATACCCCATCTAAAAGATTTGTCCATTAGATCACTATATAAGCCATCTATGCTTTCATTTATTACATTTCTGAACCATCCAAAGAACATAACTAACAACGTTATTAAGCCAGCGATTAGAACATACTTTCCAAAAAGATTGCCATGTAATGCGTTAGCAAAACCAACCATTAAAAGAAACACAGCAACAGCTCCAACAATAGGCCATGGGCTGGACTCTGGAACGTAATATCTAGGTGTCTTTGACATTAGGTATAAATCTCCATAAATTTGTTTTTATTTCAAAATACTTATTTTATTTTAAATATTTAAAATGTAAATAAATATTATTTAAGTTTTAACAGCGTGTTGTAATGATTTGCTATTTTCTAATATATTTATTATTTTATCTTTATCTTCTTGAGTCTCTTTTTTTGTATCAAACATTGTATATGATAAAGTCAACTCATATATATCTTTTGGAATACTTGGATCAATAAAAAAGACTAAAGGCATCACTCTTTCTTCTTTAGCACTTAGTAATTGTTCATTAAAGCAAAAGCATTCAGTTTTGTGAAAATAAGTTCCTAATTGTCCTGGCGAGATGCTAGGAATTGCTCGGCCAATGATTGCTTTATTAGTTAAATTTTTGGCAAAAAAATCAACTTGTTTAATTTCGCCTGGATGAATAAGCATTACTGTTTTATTAGTACGAAAATCCCATGGCATTTCTCGATTTAAAGTAGTAGAAAAAGTAACTTTAATCGTTCTTGATTTATCAGCTTCCATTGAAGGTGGGACAAGGTATCTGCCAGATGTTTTACCATTTATTCCAAAAGCTTGGCAAAAAGTATTATAAATAGGCACAAGAGCATATCCAAAGCCAAACATACTAATGGCTACAAGGCTCAAAATAATTAATAATTTACGATTTTTTTTCTAATATCCTGATACACAATTTAAGTTATTTATTTTTATTGAGTTGTAATTTTAGCTTATGAAATGAATTTAATAAATTGTAACATGATTTAAAAATTTCTTTTAAATAAATAATTGATTATAATCTTAACCCTGAAAACAATTAAGATACTAGATAATTAGAGGTGAACTCTTTGGAGCTTAATAAATTAAATAAAGAGCAACAAGCGGCAGTCAGACAAATTGGTAACCCATTATTGGTTCTTGCTGGAGCAGGAAGTGGTAAAACTAGGGTTATTACTAATAAAATCATTTATTTAATTAAAAATTGTAATTTATCAGCTAAAAGTATTGTTGCTGTAACTTTTACTAATAAAGCAGCTAGTGAAATGAGACAAAGAGTAAGCAAGGTCTTAGAACGTCAAGAAAGACGAGGACTTAAAGTGTCTACTTTTCATACCCTAGGATTAAATATAATAAAATCAGAATTAAAGCAATTTAATTTAAGAGCCAATTTTTCTATTCTAGATGAAAAAGATTGCTTGCAAATGATGCAAGATATTATAGAAAGCTGTGATATTAATTTGAATATGCAATATTCGCTTTCAGATATTAAGCATAAGATTTCAATTTGGAAAAATGAGTTAATTACGCCAAAGCAAGCTTTATTAACAGCAACGGATGAATTTTTAGAGCAAACAGCTAAAGTATATCAATATTACAATAAATACTTAAGATCATATAATGCTGTTGATTTTGATGATTTACTGTTATTACCACTAGAATTGTTTAAATCAAATAATGATATTTTATATAAATGGCAAAGCAAAATTAATTATTTATTAGTAGATGAATATCAAGATACTAATTATATTCAATATGAATTAATTAAATTATTATTAGGCTCAAGAAATTGTCTAACAGTTGTTGGTGATGATGATCAATCAGTATACGCATGGCGAGGTGCCAGACCTGAAAATCTTGGGCAATTAAAAGAAGATTATCCTAATCTAGAAGTTGTAAAGTTAGAGCAAAATTATAGATCAACCAGTAATATTTTATCAGCAGCTAATGAATTAATTGCAAATAATCCACATATCTTTACTAAAAAATTAAGAAGTAATTTTGGTGAGGGAGAAAAACTAATTATTTATCCATGTAAGGATGAAGCTGCTGAAGCTGAAAAGATTATAACCGATTTATTCGGTCATCATTTTAGAACAGGTGCAAAATGGCGTGATTATGCTGTTATATATCGTAGTAATTATCAGTCTAGAGTATTTGAGCAGGCGTTAAGGGTGCATAAAATTCCTTATAAGATGAGTGGCGGTCAGTCTTTTTTTATGAAATCAGAGATAAAAGATATTTTATCTTATTTAAAATTACTAGTTAATCCAGATGATGATAGTGCTTTTATAAGAGTTTTTAATATTCCAAGACGGGATATTGGACCTAAAACAATGGATGGTCTTAATACTTATTCTAAAAAAAGAGAGCAAAGTTTATTTAGCTCAAGTTTTGAGATAGGTTTAAAAACTTGTATATCTGAACGTGGTTATAGTAATCTTCAAAAGTTTTCAAATTTTCTTGTAATGTTTCAAGAAAGATTAAAAAAAGAAGATATTAATAAAGTAATTAATGATTATATTAATTTTATAGATTATGAAGAATGGATTAAAGAAACAGCAGCAACCCCTAAAGCAGGCGAAGTTAAAGTCGCTAATGTTTTTGAATTATTAAAAATGATAAAAGGATTTTCTAATAAAGAAGATCAAGATGATAGTAATTCAGGATTTATGTCTAATACGCCAGATAACCCCAATTATGATGGCGAAAAGAAATTAGCTAATATTTTAAATAAAATGATGCTCATAGATATGTTAGATAACCAAGAAGATGATGAATTTGATGCGGTTAATTTAACAACAATTCATGCCTCTAAAGGTCTTGAGTATCCTAATGTTTATATAGTAGGCATGGAGGAAGAAATTTTACCACATAAAGTAAGTTTGGCTGAAGGAAATATTGAAGAAGAACGCAGGCTTGCATATGTTGCGATTACAAGAGCTCAAAGACGATTAGTTTTTAGTTACTCTAAAAAAAGAAAAAGACAAGGCGAACAAATTGAAGTAACAGTTAGTCGATTTTTAGATGAAATACCTGCTCAATACTTTGTTGAAAAGCAAAATACTAATGTAGAAAATAAGCAAGAAGGCATGGCGCACATAGCCAAGTTAAAAGATTTACTAGCTAAGTAGAGTAATTGCTTTTTAGCGATCCATTTCTAGGCTTTTTTCTATGTTTTAAAGATTAAGCAATATATTGGCTCCTGAGAAATCCTTTTTCTGCTCCCTTTAGGAGCCTTTTTTCTTTACGAAAAAAAAAATATTTATTCGCTTCGCTCATGGTTTTGTTATTGCTATGCAATATTTAATTAAAAACACTTGAGGAGCAAGCACAAAACCAATATTTGCATAGCAAATATATAATTTTTTTCTTTTTTAAAGAAAAAGGCCAACTTTAGTTGGCACAAAAGGATTTCGATGCTCTAACAATACATCAAAAACCTTTGAAGATTAAGCAATATATTATTTCCTATAATATAGATTTTATTATGTAATCAAACTCTTGAAAACTTAAGGCCTGTTCTTTATCAGATAAAGAGTTTTCAGGATCAGAGTGAACTTCTATGATAACTCCATTGGCTCCAATAGCTTTGCTGGCAACTGTCATTGCTGGAATAATTTCTTTGATTCCTGTGCCATGACTTGGATCTGTAATAATAGGCAAATGAGTTACTTGTTGTAAAATTGGCACAGCAGCAAGATCTAAAGTATTTCTTGTTAATGATTCAAATGTTCTTATGCCTCTTTCGCATAAAATAACATTAGGATTGCCATGAGATAATATATATTCTGCAGCTAATAAAAATTCTTCGTATGTTGCTGCAAAATGTCTTTTTAATAATATTGGTTTATTAGTTTTACCAACAGTTTTTAATAGACTGTAATTTTGCATATTACGAGCGCCAATTTGTAGTATATCTACATAATTACTGACAACTTCTACATCCATTGAATCCATTACTTCTGAAACACTTAACATGCCATACGTGCTAGCAGCTTCTTGCATATATTCAAGGCCTTTAATACCAAGACCTTGAAATGAATACGGAGAAGTTCTTGGTTTAAATGCACCGCCTCTTAAAATAGGAACATTTTTTGAACTTAAGTATTTTGCAATAGTTAAAATTTGCTCTTGTGACTCAATAGCACAAGGGCCAGCCATAACAGTAAAATTATCTGAATGTTTTTCAGAGCTTATGTTATAACCTTTGATATTTATTAAAGTTGTATGAGAGGAATTTTCTCTTGCTGCAAACTTTAATTTTTTTTTCAAAAATTTTACTTGTTCTTGGAAAAGGCTCATATTTTAATCAATATTTAATGATGATTTTTGTAATTCAAATAGTTGCTTTATTCCGCCTTGCGCTAATTCTATCATTTTAAATAATTCATCTTGAGTCATTGCTCGACCTTCTGCAGTACCTTGAACTTCTATAAACTCGCCTTTATCGTTCATGATAACATTCATATCTGTTTCTGCTTGAGAATCTTCTATATATTCTAAATCCAAAATAGGGGTGTTTTGAAAAATTCCTGCAGATACAGCTGCTATTTGATTAGTGATGGGATTTTCAGCAATAAGTCTTTTGTTAAGCATAGTGCTTATAGCATCATGTAAAGCAACATAGCTACCAGTAATAGCGGCTGTTCTTGTTCCACCGTCAGCTTGAAGAACATCACAATCAACAGTGATAGAATGTTCGCCAAGTTTAACTAAATCTATACATGCTCTTAATGATCTAGCTATTAATCTTTGAATTTCTTGAGTTCTACCTGTTTGACCTCTTTTGGCTTCTCTGTCAGTTCTATCATGCGTTGCTCGGGGTAGCATGCCATATTCAGCAGTTATCCAGCCAGCGCCAGTGCCTTTGCGAAATCTAGGAACATAATTTAATTGAACTGTTGCATTACATAGCACTTTTGTATCACCAAAAGATATTAAAACAGAGCCTTCAGCATGCTTTGTATAATTTCTTGTTATAGTAACGTCACGTAATTGATTAAATTCTCTAGAATCTGGGCGCATAAACATCTCTCTATAATGTAGATATAACTTATAATTTAGTTAAAGAAAATTAGTATAAGGCTAACAAAAAAGCTAACCGTATGATACAATTATTTTTTTATTTTTTCAAATACTATTAATCATGACAGATAACTATATAGGGCGATTAGTTGTTATTTCAGCTCCATCAGGAGGTGGTAAAACAAGTTTAATAAAAGAATTAATTGCTAAGAATAAAAGGCTTGTAAAATCAATCTCTTATACAACAAGACAGATGAGACCAGGTGAAGTAACTGGAGTTAATTATAATTTTGTTTCCGATAGCGAATTTAAAGAGTTACTAGATAGAAATTTATTTTTAGAGCATGCTAAAGTGTATGATCATCGCTATGGTACTAGCAAACTTTGGGTTGAAAACCAATTAGCTAAAGGAGTCGATGTTATTTTAGATCTAGATTGGCAAGGAGCAAGAAGTATTAAACATATATTTCCTAAATGTGTTAATGTTTATCTTTTGCCACCTTCTATCAAAGAATTAAAAGCAAGATTAGAAAATCGAGGTCAAGATAGTCAAGAGATTATTCAAAAGCGAATTAAAATGGCTAAAGATGACATAAGTCATTATAATGAATTTGATTATGTAATAGTTAACGATAGCTTTGATAAGGCAATACATGATATGCAGGCTATTCTTGACAGTTTAAGATTAAAAAATGATATTCAAAAAATTAAGCAGGCTAAGTTACTGCAACAATTATTAGCAGAATAATTAAATATTTTATATAATATAATTTAAATTTTTAATGAGGTGAAATAAGTGGCTAGAATAACTATTGAAGATTGTCTTGATCATGTTGATAACAGGTTTGAATTAGTGTTAGCAGCAACAAAAAGAGCACGTGATCTTAGTTTTGGTAGAGTTGAATCAACAGTGCCAATTGATAATGATAAGTTTACGGTAGTTGCTTTAAGAGAAATAGCAGCTGGCCAATATAATTATGAGCAGTATCTTCAAGAAATAAATGAAAGAGAATTTGGTGGCGCAGATAAAGCTAGGAAGAAAGAAGGCTTTACTAAAGAATCTGATATAAAAGAATAGTAAGACATAATACTAAGTTATTATAATGTATGGTTTGTCTATATATAAATATTGTAGATATTCTATTTTTTACCTCTATGGGCTATATTTAATTGTATATGCCAACATTTAATAAATTAAAAACAGAACTAGCGTCATATCTTGATAAGCTGCAAATCAAGGAAATTGAGAAAGCTTATAACTTTGCCAAAGTGGCTCATGAAGGACAGAAAAGGATAACTGGTGAGCCATATATTACTCATCCATTAGAAGTATGTTTTATATTATCTGATTTACGTCTTGATACGCAAAGCTTAGTTGTAGCTCTTTTACATGATGTTATTGAAGATACCCCTTTTACCAAACAAGAAATAACCAAAGAGTTTGGCGGGCAAGTTTCATATTTGGTCGACAGCGTAAGTAAGCTTGATAAGTTAAGCTTTAATTCTCTTGCTGAAGCTCAAGCTGAAAATTATCGAAAGATGTTATTAGCTATGGTTAAAGACGTCAGAGTTATTATTATTAAAATGGCTGACAGATTACATAATATGCGGACGTTGTATGTTATGTCTCAAGAAAAAAGAAAAAGAATAGCAAAAGAAACTTTAGATATTTATGCTCCAATTGCAAACAGATTAGGCATGCATAGTTTTAAAGAAGAATTAGAATATTTAAGCTTTATTAATTTATATCCAGTTAGAGCTAAAATATTAAGAAGTGCTTTAGATAAGCGTTTAGGCTCTCAAAAATCTGCAATAAAAAAGATAAAAAAAGAGCTTGATAAAAAGTTTCAAAGCTTAAAAATTAAAGATTACAAAATTGATTGGCGAGAAAAAAATTTATATAGTATATATAAAAAAATGAAAACTAAGCGGATGTCGCTTGATGATATTACCGATGTAATTGCTTTTCGGATTGAAGTTGCTGATATTGATACTTGCTATAGGGCTTTAGGAGTCGCTCATAATTTATATAAACCTCTTCTTAGTAAGTTTAAAGATTATATCGCTATTCCTAAAGTAAATAATTATCAATCTTTACATACTATATTACTAGGGCCAAGTGGCGTTCCTATTGAGTGCCAAATTAGAACAAAAGAAATGCATTATTTGGCAGAGCATGGAATAGCTGCACATTGGCTTTATAAACATCCTGATGCAAGTATTTCTAATGCTTATATAAGAGCAAGAGAATGGTTTAATTCTCTAGAAGATATGCAAAATAATGTAACGAGTACTTTAGAGTTCATTGAAAGCGTTAAAATTGATTTATTTCCTGAGGAAGTTTATGTTTTTACTCCAAAAGGGGATATTGTTAAGCTTTTGAAAGGATCAACAGTTATCGATTTTGCCTATGAAGTACATACTGATATTGGGAACACATGTGTAACATCTAAAGTAGATAAGAAGATAGCACCATTAAGTATGGAATTAAAAAGTGGTCAAAGAGTAGAAATTATCACATCCAAAAAAGCAAGACCAAACCCTGCATGGTTGCATTTTGTTATTACTAGTAAAGCTAAAAATAGAATTAGACATTACATTAAAGATAAAAAGAAAATTGATGCAGAAAAATTAGGCAAAAGATTACTAGGAAGTTTAATTAATTTAAAATTGATTGATAATAATCTTATAGATAAACTTAAAAAAGAATATCACATCGAGACAATAAATGAGTTATATCATGATTTAGGTTATGGAAATAGATTGGTTAATTTAGTTGCAAAATATATGAAAGGTCAGCTAGAAAATAGCGATTATGTTGAATCAAATTTAAAACCTGTTTCGATTAAAGGAACAGAAGGGCTTGTTGTACATTTTGCAGAATGCTGTATGCCTATTCCTGGGGATCCAATTGTTGGGATAATTTTAAAAAATCAAGGCGTGACTATTCATACCGAGCAGTGCTCAAAAATAAATAAATATAGAGACAGTTACGCTAGTTTTTTACATTTAAATTGGGCTGGCAACATAACAAAAGAGTTTAGTGTTAAAATAAATATAGAAGTAGAAAATAAAAAAGGGATGCTAGCACAATTAGCTACGGCTATTACAGAAGAAAATGCTAATATAGAAAATATTACAACAAAAGATTTTGATGCAAAAAAATATTCATTAATAATTGCAACTCTTGGTGTAAGTGATATCAAGCATTTAAATCAAGTAATTAAAAAATTATTAAAATTACAAAATGTTAGTAGTGTTGTCAGAGGCTAAAGTATAATATTTAAATAATAAAGGATTATATAATGAGTAGTAAAGTAGAAATAAATACTGATAAAGCGCCAAGCGCTATAGGACCATATTCTCAAGCTATACAAGTAGAAAATATATTATATATATCAGGCCAAATACCAATTGATCCTATTACAGGAGATCTTGATAATTCTACTTTTGAATCACAAGTTATTAGAGTATTTGAAAATTTAAAAGCAATTTGTGGTGGCTGTAATGTTAGTATTAATAATATAGTAAAAATAAATTTATATTTAACAGATTTAAATCAATTTAATATAGTAAATGGAATTATGGCTAATTATTTTCAAAAACCATATCCAGCAAGAACAACAGTTGAAGTTTCTAAGCTTCCTAAAGGAGCAAATTTTGAAGCTGATGCTATAGTTAAATTAACTTAATTTTAGGTAAATAAAAGATGAGCAAAGCTTAATTGGATGATATTTTATATGGTTAAATTAATAGCTTTTATTATAGTGGGTGTTTTTTCTCTTATTTCTCTTATTTCATGTAATAGTGGAAAGGCTATTAACATTGATAAAAAAACATGGTTTGAGTTATCAGATAGAGAAAATAAGAAGCAAGAGGAGAAAAAAACTCTAAAGGTAGAGTTAGCTCCTAATATTATTATTCCAGCGCCATGGAAGGCACAAGAAAAGCTTCCTGATCCAAAAATATTGTTTACTAAAAAAGGTGGAATCGCACAAACTGTTGCAAATAAAGATGGAATTTATGGTGAAGGATTAACTCTTGATCAGTTTAGTTTATCTGAAAATGATCCCAATTATCAATTATTATTAGAATCTAGAAAAGGTAATGTTTCTGCTCAAACTGAGCTTGCTGATAATTTATTTAATTCAGCATCAACCCAAATAGAGCTAACTGAGGCTATTAATTGGTATTCTAAAGCAGCAGAAAAAGGATCTGCTTATGCTGCATATATGTTAAGTATTGTTTATCAAAATGGTTATGGTATTAAGAAAAGTGCTAATAATTCTATAAAATGGTATAACATAGCAGAAACTAAGCCTGATAGTGTTGTAGCTAAGTTATTAATCGCAAAAAGATATTTAGATCCAAAAAGTAGTATGTTTGATGAAAAACGTGCTTTATGGTGGATGGAAGTAGCTGCGTCTAAAAATAATATAGATGCTCAAAATTATTTAGGTGATATGTACGCTCTAGGAATAGGAACTAGTATTAAGCCATTAGATGCTCTTAAATGGTATGGTATGGCTGCAGCAAGAGGATCAGCATACGCTCAATACAGTTTAGGTGTATTGTATTATAATGGCACAGGGATTCCTAAAGATTATACTAAAGCAGTTAAATGGTCTGAATATGCTGCAAAACAAGGTTTAGTTGAAGCTCAGTATTTATTATCAGAAATGTATTATGAAGGTTTAGGAGTTAAGAAAAGTAATATAGATGCATATGCATGGCTCAAGTTAGCAAAGGCAAATGAGAATATTATTGATCCTAAATTTGATAATATGTTAAATAATCTTATGGTTAACCTATCTCCTAGCCAACTACAAAAAGCTATAGATAAAGAACAAGAATTGAGGTTAAGATTTAGTTTAAGTTAATTTAAAGCAAACAGGATGTAACATGACATTAACGGAATTACGTTATATAGTAACAGTATCAAAAACAAAGCATTTTGGGAAAGCAGCATCAAAATGCTTCGTTAGTCAGCCCACGCTTAGTGTCGCAATTAGAAAATTAGAAGATGAATTAGATGTAGAAATTTTCGAGCGAGGCAGAAGTGAAGTAAATATAACTCCTATTGGTCATGTAATTTTAGAGCAAGCCGAAAAAATATTAGAAGAAGCTCATGCAATAAAAAAAATAACAGAAAAGCTTAAAGGAAATACATATGAGCCGATTAGAGTTTCAGCATTATCCAGTATAGGCCCTTATATTTATCCTTATATTGTTAAAGAAGTAAAAAAATCTTTACCAAAAGTTTTTGTTAACTTTAAATTAGCAGAGCTAAATAGTTTAAAAAACGATTTACTTGATAGCCACATTGATTTTGCCTTATCAACTACTCTGATTAATCATGATAAAATACAATATCAAGAAGTATATGAAGAGCCATTGGTTGCAATAATACCTAAAGAGCATAATCTTAGTACAAAAGACAGCTTATTATTAGATGACTTGAAAAATGAAAATGTCGTTTTGGTTGATGTTAAAAATAGTTATAGGCAAGAAGTTTTGAATTTATTGCCATCACTTTATGTTGAAAATAACCAAGATAATTTTTTATGTGAAAGTGATACTATTGATAATATTTTTAATATAGTAGGCCTTGGATCAGGCATTAGTATAGTCCCATATTCAGCAATAAATAATATTTCATATTATCTTGATGATTTAATTAAAGTTATTCCGTTTAAGGAATCTAATATGAAAAGAATAGTATATTGTATGTGGCGTAAAGGATTTTACCGTGAATATGTCTTAAATGAATTTTTAGATATTTTGAAAAAAGATAATATTTTTGAACAAATTTCATGATTAACTGTCTTTATAAGTAACAGTTAGCCTGATTTAAGGCGTTCCTGCTTTATTGGTAGGTTTAAAGGGGTAGGCTTTTAACTTATCTTATAGAAAATAATATTATAAATTAAAAAGGAATTTATATGAATGCAGCTGAACTTTTTGTAGATGCATTAGAAAAAGAGGGAGTTAATATTATATATGCTGTTCCTGGTGAAGAAAATTTAAGTTTCTTAGAAGCTATTCGTAAATCATCTATCTCTTTAATTCTAACAAGACATGAGCAATGCGCTGGATTTATGGCATCAACTTATGGACGTCTTACTGGAAATGTTGGTGTTTGTCTTGCCACATTAGGTCCTGGAGCTACTAATTTATTAACAGCTGCAGCTTATGCCCAATTAGGAGCATTTCCTATGTTAATGATTACAGGGCAAAAACCTATAAAAAATAGTAAACAAGGCTTATTTCAAGTTATTAATGTCATTGATCTAATGCGCCCTGTCACAAAATATACAAAACAAATCGTTAATGTAGACAAAATTTCATCTATGGTAAGAGAAGCATTTCGTTTGGCAGAAGAAGAAAGACCAGGAGCTTGTCATTTAGAGCTGCCTGAAGATATTGCTGAGGAAAAAATTAATGATAATACTTTAAGAGCTTTAAGTAAAAGTATTACTGAAGCTCCTATTGTTTCAAAAAGTTTAATCACTAAAGCATATGAAATGATAGATAAATCTAAATATCCTTTATTATTAATAGGAGCTGGAGCTAACAGATTAAATAATTTAGATATGAGTCAATCAGTAACTAATTTTATTGAAACAACAGGGGTATACTTTTTTAATACTCAGATGGGTAAAGGAGTTGTTAATGAATATAGTTCTAAATTTTTAGGAACAGCTGCTTTATCAGATAATGATTATATTCATTGTGCTATTGAAAAAAGTGATCTAATTATTAATGTGGGCCATGATGTAATTGAAAAGCCGCCTTTTTTTCGTGGTAAAAATGGTAAAAAAGTTATTCACATTAATACTAAGTCAGCAGAAGTCGATAATGTTTATTTTGCAGAGTTGGAACTTATTGGTGATATAAATCATACAATAAAATCATTAGGAAATAAATTGGGTAAATTAGATAAAGACTTTTCTTATTTTAAAAAAATAAAAGCACAATTAAGTAAACATATTCAAGAATATGCTAATGATACAAGTTTTCCTATAAAACCTCAAAGACTGGTTTCTGAGATTCAAGAAGTTATGCCTGAAGATGGCATTATTTCTTTAGATAATGGCATATATAAAATTTGGTTTGCTAGAAATTATTTAGCAAAAAAACCAAATACTATATTATTAGATAATGCATTAGCAACTATGGGAGCAGGGTTGCCATCAGCAATGGAGGCTGCAAGATTATATCCAGATAAACTAGTATTGTCTATCAATGGCGACGGTGGTTTTATGATGAATAGTCAAGAGTTAGAAACTGCGGTTAGATTAAATTTAAATTTAATTATATTAATTTTGCGCGATGATGCTTATGGCATGATCAAATGGAAGCAATATAGTCTGGGTTTTGAAGACTATGGTTTAAGTTTTAATAATCCTGATTTTGTAAAGTATGCATCAAGCTTTGGTGTTAAAGCGTACACTTTAACAGCAAAGGATAATCTTAAAAGCTTAATTCAGGATTATCATAAGCAAAAAGGTGTTTGTTTAATTGATATACCTGTTGATTATAGTGAAAATAATAAAGTCTTAATAGATGAGCTGAGAAATAAAACATGTCTTTTGTAGTTAAACTCTAGTATACATGCTCTAAATCTGTTGCCATTAAATATCCTGGGTTCCCTATTTTATTAATATAAATTCTCTTTCAAATTACCATATTAATTGCTACTATCGTTTCTTGAACAATAAATAATTTTTGATAAATAACATATGCCTATTATAAAACTTGAAAATATTACTTTAGATTTTGGAAATGGAGCTTTACTTGATAATGCTGAGTTACAAATAAAAGCAAAAGATAAAATATGTTTGGTTGGGCGTAATGGTACAGGTAAAACTAGTTTATTAAAGCTAATACAAGGCCAAATTAAACCAGATAGCGGCAATCTTTGGACTAAATCTAATTTAAAGATAGCTGTATTAGAGCAAAATGTCTCAGAATATGCTGAAAATTTGTCTATATTTGACGTAGTTGCATCAGGTATAGAGCATGTAGGTGATTTGTTAAAACAGTATCATGAATTGTTAAATCAGCAAGAAAGTTATGATGCTCAAGATTGGCTTGATAAATTAGCCAAAGTTCAAAAAGGGATAGATCATTATGACGGTTGGCAGTATGAGCAAAAAGTTAATACTGTATTAGATATGATGCAATTAGATCCAAATATAAAAGTAAGTAGTTTATCAGGTGGTTTAAAAAGAAGAATATTACTTGCAAAAGCATTAGTGTTGGATCCTGATATTTTATTATTAGATGAGCCAACGAATCATTTAGATATAGCAAGTATAGAATGGCTTGAAAATTATTTATTAGATTTTAATGGGGCTATTTTATGTATTAGTCATGATAGATTTTTTGTCGATAAAATTGCAAATAAAATTTTGGAGCTAGATAGAGGTAAAATTTATACTTATCCTGGTAATTTTGATAAATATATAGCTCTTAAAGCTAAAAGGCTAGAAGATGAAGAAAAAAGCTTTAAGGAATTTGATAAAAAACTAAAAGATGAGGAAATTTGGATAAGACAAGGAGTTAAAGCTAGAAGAACCAGAAACGAGGGGCGTGTTAGGTCTTTAAAAAAATTGCGAGAAGAACGCTCACAAAGACAAGATGTTATGGCAAAAGCTTCTTTCACGTTAGAAACTAGCCAATATTCAGGACAAATAGTATTAAATGCGCATAATGTTTCTTATGGTTATAATGATACTAAAATAATAAAAGATTTTTATTTGAAAATTTGCCGAGGAGATAAGCTAGGAATTATTGGTCCTAATGGTTGCGGGAAAACAACTTTAATCAATGTATTATTAAAAAAATTAAATCCAGATACTGGTAATGTAAAATTAGGAACTAATTTAGAAGTCGCTTATTTTGATCAATTAAGATCTCAAATCGATCCTGAACTATCTGTTTTAGAAAACGTTGCTGGAGGTAGATCAGATATAATAGTTGATGCCAAAAAAAATAAAACTAAACATATATATAGTTACTTAAATGATTTTTTATTTACTCCAGATAGAGCAAGATGCTCTGTTAAAATGTTATCAGGGGGTGAATGTAATAGAATGTTACTTGCCAAGTTATTTAGTAATCCTCAAAACTTTTTAGTATTAGATGAGCCAACTAATGATTTAGATATCGAAACTTTAGAATTATTAGAAGATATTTTAATTAATTATACTGGAACAGTGTTATTAATTAGTCATGATCGGCAATTTGTAGATAATGTTGTTACTCAAGTTTTAGTATTTGAGGATAAGGGGAAAATCTCTGAATATGTTGGTGGATATTCTGATTGGTATAATAAATTTGGTAAAAATTTATTATTAGCTAAAGATAAAAATAAGTTGAAAAATAAACCAGAGCAAAAAAAAGATAATACAAATAATACGACTCAAATTAAGACAAAAAATAGTCAAAAACAAATAGATCATGTATTAAAACAAATAGATAAATTAGAGAAAAAAGCATCAGAATTAGAAGTAGAAATAGCTAAGCCAGATTTTTATAATCAAGAACAACAATTAGTTAAGAAAAAGCTTAAAAAATTAGATGATGTAAATAATGAACTTTCAGTTTTGTATCTTCAATGGAACGAGTTAGAGTAAAAAGATTATTCTTGTTTAAGTTTTAAATATATTGCGAATTAACACAGCACATGTTAAGCTCACTAGCTAAGTTTAAGTAAATTAGTTAGAGAAAGGAAAGTTTAACATGCAAAAAGTATTTAAAATTATTATTAGCTTTTTAAGTTTATTTTTTATAAATTTATCATTTGCTGATAAATTATATGAAAACAAATCTTGGGAAGATCTTGAAGGGCCGACAAGTCATCCAATTGTAAGTTTTTTTTCAAAATCACCTATAGATGATAATCTTGTTTATGCTGGCAGTTTAGGAGCAGGTTCTAATCATGTCTTTAAAAGTTTAGATGGTGGTCACACTTGGGGTAAGACCTCTAGTATTATAAGTAATGGAACAGGTTTTTTTACAAGAGCTTATATTTCACCTAATAATAAAGATAAAATTTATGCAACAATTGTAAGTGGCGAAGAAGAAATAGATTTAGGATTATATCTTTCAGAAGATGCAGGAAATAGTTGGGAAAAATTACCAACTACATTGCATGAACAAAATATGCCGCTTTTTATTACTGATTTAAAAATAGATCCTAAAGATTCAAATGTAATCTATATTACGTCTTTGCAAGGTATTTATAAGTCCAATGATTCTGGCCAAAATTGGATTGATATTAATACAGGTATTGATACAAGTAATAGCGACAATATTCCATTAACAATACAGATTGCTCCAAAAAACTCTAATATTTTATATGCGAGTCTTGGGGCCGATATTTATAAGTCTATAAATTATGGTAGTAAGTGGGAAAAGCTTACTAGTAATAAAGATAAAGTTACTTATCAAATTGCTCTTGATCCTAATGATTTAAATAATATTTATACTATGTCTGTAAATATGAAAGCTATGAAGCATAATTTTGATCATAGCTCTTTAAATATTTTGTCAACCCACAAAAAATTATTAGAGATTTTCAGTAAATTAAATCAAGATAAAATAAAAAATGTTGGAACATTAGGGCTAACTAAATTCATTAATAAAATCGAGCAAACTATAAATACTTCAAAAGACCAAGATCAAAATAATGATATAGATCTTACTATATTATCTAGATCATATGATGCAGGTAAGACTTGGAAAAATGTAAAGGTTTCAGATAATAAAGATTTTGTTAGTTTATTTATTGATATTGATATTAAGAACTCTAATAAATTATTAGTATCATATGTTACTGATAATTTTATTGTAGGCTTAATCGAATCTACCGATAAAGCAAATAGTTTTGTTAAATTAAATTTGGGAAATTTTGAAGAATTAGGCTTACATCCTATATATATAGGACAGAATAGCGATATTCTATTTGGTGGAATTCATGATATATATTATGGCACAATAAAAAATAATATTATTTCTTTTGAAGCAACTAATTCAAAGTTCATCAATACTTTTGTTTCTGATATTCTTGTTCCTGGTAATTCTAATGATATCTATACTACAGCTTATAGCGGATTTGGAAAACCAGAATTATTTCATGTAAAAGATTCTGCCTTTTCAATTTCTAGCTTTAATCAAGTAAAGTTACCAGTATCTTGGTTTGATAGTTTAGAACAAATTGCTTTTGATTATACTGAGCAGGGAGTTTATACAAGACTTTATTATGCTGGGGCTTCTGGTGATTTATATAAAAAAGAAAAGTTGCAAGATAAATGGGAATTATTAAATAGTTCTATAATTGATAAAGATGAGCGGGGAATTACAGAACAATTATTATTAATTCCACATACAGATATTTTATTTGCTAAAACAGATTACTCAAGCTTGTATAGATCTAAAAATGGTGGAGTATCTTGGAGTAAGCTGCATAATGTAAATAAAAATTTAGGAAAATTTAATCAAATTATTTATGATTCAGTTAATAAATTTGTTTATTTAGCGACTACTAAAGGTTTGTACGTAAGTAAAGATTTAGGTGATAATTTTGAGAAAGTTATTGGCTTTAAGAAAAAAGCAGGTAACCTTAATGGTGTAACACAAATAGAAGTCAATAATTTTAATGCGAATCAGCTTTATATCTTAGTAAATAATAAATTATATAGATCAGATAATTTAGGTAAAAAATGGAAGCTAGTAAAAAAAGACTTATCTGGCTATATTCAAGTTGGTGCTTTAAAATTAGATAAAAATCATGATAATAGAATTTATATTATTGATACCAAATATAATATCGAGTATTCAGAAGATGCCGGTGAAACTTGGAGTAAGATTAAGAAAATTAATAATTCTAATATGAAAATTATAAGCCTTCATCCTACAAAGAATGCATTATATGCAGGAACATCAGGATATGGGGCATATAAAATATTAAATAATTATTAATTATAAAAATTTTGAAAGAAGTAAATACTCATAACCTCAAAAGAGAATAATTACATATTACTAAAATATAATTAAGGAAACTTTAATTATATTTTAGTATATTATTTTTATGTATTTAAATATAACAGCCATATCAAAATATCAAAAATCATTACAAAACCAAGATACAACTCAGCCTTATTGGGTGGATGATGAAACACGCCCTTCTTTTAGTTGGAAAGAGGTATACACAGATAGCCATGAGGTTATTGTCTATAATGGTGAAAATTTTTCAGAATGCGCAGATCAACTATTATCTTTATTAGATTATATAATTAATATTAATCCTGATAAATTTCAAATAATAGCAGATCTTAAAGATAATATAAAAAGCAACTGCATTGACTCCGATGAGGTGTCTGAATTAAACAAGAAAGTTGCATTAAAGCAAATAAAATCTAGTTTAGAAAATAGTATATTATTATTAAAATATAATAATAAAGTTTCCAAAGAAGAGTTAAATCAATTTACAGTAAATTTTTGTTTAAGTGGGGCAGCATCTAATATAGATAATATGATGCAACTTTTTTATCCAAGTAAAATAACTGGACATTTACTGACATCATTAATAACGTTTATAAAACAAATAGCCATTGAATATAGTCGTTTATCAGGAATGATTGATGATAATCTAAATCCTGGCGATGAGATTCATGTTGTTAATGGGTTATTTAATTTATTCATTGAAAACTTTGGTCTAAAAAAAGAAGAAGATGATCTTATTCCTTATTGGGTGAATGATTGTAAAGAAGATTTTTTAACATATGTAGAGCAATGTGTAGGAGTTGATAAAGTCATAGATGGAATTATTAGTTTATGGCCTATAGATGAAACAAAAAGTGCATGGTCACATGATGATATAAATAAATTTTTTTCTTATTTTGATAATATAAATAAATCACCTGATGATCCAGAAGTAAATTATTGGGAAATAATGTTTGATTTAGATTTAGATACAATGGAATATTTTCCTAAGAAAAACATAGATTTTTTATATAAAATCTATTTAATAAATCTTTTAGAAAAAAATAATCTCACTAAAAACACGCACACTAAATTACAATATAATAATGAGGATATTTATATAATTAATGTCGACTTTGACGGCTCTTTTTTCGTCAAACTTATGCCTAAAAAAA
>TARA_R110002124_G_scaffold150418_1_pt1 | contig 41816 bp, 47 predicted proteins | sample TARA_R110002124 | Tara Oceans TARA_R110002124 (sample SAMEA4397445) | marine metagenome | biome: Polar Biome; feature: [SRF] surface water layer (ENVO:00010504); material: water (ENVO:00002006), including particulate matter (ENVO:01000060) such as... | depth 5 m
TCATTGGCATTAATGCGAGTATGTTCGTCGTCGAGATGATTGCGGGCTCGATTGCCGGTTCACAGGCGCTGAAAGCGGATGCGCTAGATTTCTTTGGCGACTCTCTGACCTACGGCATCAGTTTATTCGTTCTGGGAATGTCTGTTCGTGTTCGCACCACGGCGGCACTTCTCAAGGGGGTCAGTCTGGCTCTTATGGGGCTTTGGGTTTTCGGATCAACGGCCTATCAGGTTCTTGTGCTCGGTCTCCCGTCGGCACCGGTTATGGGGGCTATAGGCGTGCTCGCGCTTGCGGCCAATCTTGCCAGTGTCGGTGTGCTTCTGCGCTATAAGGACGGCGATGCCAACGTTCGGTCGGTGTGGCTCTGTAGTCGCAATGATGCAATTGGCAATGTCGCCGTCATGCTGGCGGCGGGCGGTGTCTTTGTCACTGGCACGGCATGGCCGGACCTAGCCGTTGCCGGGTTGATGGCCGGTCTCTTTCTGTGGTCGTCTATACAAATCATCGCGCAAGCGCTCAAGGAACGCCAGCATACAGTTGAAACCGTGGCTGCCGAGTAGACGGGTAATCGGATGTGCACTGAAACCCAGAAAAATGCCCTATTTCTTGCGTGGCTGATTGCACTCGTATCGACGCTCGGCGCGTTATTCATCGGCGAGATTATGGAACGAACGCCATGCGTCCTATGCTGGTACCAACGTATAGCCATGTTTCCACTCGCGCTAATTCTGGGTATTGCATCTTTCTCATCTGACATGGCAGTACGCCGTTACGTACTACCGATCGCAATAATAGGTGCCGTTATAGCCATTTGGCATAGTCTTCTCTTTGCCGGAATAATTCCAGAATCAGTCCAACCCTGCACGAGAGAGGGACCGTCCTGCACGGGCGACGAACAGACCTTGTTTTGGGTTTTGCCTCTGCCATTCCTGTCCGCTGCCGGTTTCATAGCAATTATTCTGTTACTCACCATTCCTTTTAGAAAGTCTTCGATATGAGCCGCCGAATCGTCATAGGAGCCACAGCCTTGGTAGCTATCGCAATTTTTGCGTTCGGCGCATTTCTTTATCAGCCCATTGGCGACAAACCGTCCGATATGTCATCATCCAATACTTCAAATAATGCAGAGCTTGTTCGGCCACATTCGCCTGTACTCGGCACTGTCGACGCACCTGTTACTATTGTCGAGTTTATTGATCCTGCATGCGAGGCTTGCCGAGCCTATTACCCTGTCGTCAAAGAAATCATGACAGCTTATCCTGACAAGGTACGCGTAGTACTTCGTTACGCCGCATTTCATCCAACATCAGAGGAAGCCATTCGCATCCTTGAAGCATCCCGTTTGCAAGGCAGATTCGAACCGGTTCTCGAACGGCTCTTTGAAACACAATCACGATGGGCCCCGCATGGACGTTCAGCAGACAGTGTCTGGACAGTTCTAGAAGGCACAGGGCTTGATATCGAGAAAGCGAGATCGGATGTAAAGATGCCGGATATCGTGGGCACTATGAATTTGGACGCGTCCGATGTAAACGCAATCGGCGTGAACAAGACACCAACGTTTTTTGTTAACGGAAAACCGCTAACGGACTTTGGAGCTCAGCAATTGCAAAGTATGGTCAAGGCGGAGGTGGCAGAGAATTGAAGACAATTCATCTTATTCTTTGGGGATCAGTCGCAGTTGGTTTGATCCTCTTTCTTTGGCTAAATATCTTTCAGGATGCTAGCCATCTTATAGAGGATGGCACATCGCAGAACACGGCAACTACCTTCATTCCGACCTTCTCTCTGACCGATCATCAAGGAAATGTCGTCACGGAGCAAACTTACCGGGGCAAATGGCTTCTGGTCTTTTTCGGGTTCACCAATTGCCCGGATATCTGCCCGACGACGCTCGCTGATCTTGCCAGCGTGATGGAGCAACTCGGGGCGGACGCAAAAGCAATAAAGCCACTATTTATTTCTGTTGATCCTGATCGCGACCAGATGGAAACCATGGCGCAGTATGTCTCCGCCTTTCATCCGGCCATTGTCGGATTGACAGGAACGGGCTCGCAGATAACTGAGACAGCGGAGTCATTCAAGGCCTACTTCGAAAAACAGCCGCAGGAATCTGCTCCAGACGGCTACATTATGGGGCACACCTCTGCGGTGTATCTTATTTCTCCCGATGGCGTATTCATCCGGACATACAGTTATGGGATGTCGCCGGAGGAAATCGTTGCGGACCTTCAACAGAAATTATGAGATTCAATATGTCAAAAGCTTTACCTTCACTTTTATTAGCCTTTTTCTTTTTTGCTTTTGCATTTCCAGCGTCGGCTGAGCCTACTCGGGTTGGAAATCTGGTTATCGAAACTCCATGGGCGCGCGCATCGATCGGCATGTCCCGTCCGGCCGCCGCTTACGTAACTATCAGGAACGAAGGTCAAACTGCTGACATCCTTACCGGAATTGAAACAACCGTCTCCGCCATGCCGGAAGTACACAAGATGGAGATAAAGGACGGCGTTTCCACCATGGGGCCGGTCGGCCCTCTGGAAATACCAGCGAATGGTTCCGTCACACTGGCGCCCGGAGGCCTGCATGTCATGCTCATGAAACTGCAGCAACCGCTGACAAAAGGCGGACAATTCTCGATGACGCTGATCTTCAAGAACGCCGGACGAGTCGACGTATCCGTTCCCATCTACAGCGTGGGCGCCTCCGGACCCGAGCAATGAAGCGCAATCAAATGTATGGACTTATTGGGATTGCGGGTGTCGGAACGGCTATAATGCTTTCAGTCGGTTCACTTTTAGGAAGTTCCGATACCAAGCCATTGGTGGAAGTGGTATCCGCACCGGTGTTTCTTGAAGCTGGCGATTACGAGCGGAAAAGCAAACGCGCAAATTTGTCTGTTCGGCGTAAAAAGAGCGAGCAGACAATTGAACTGCTACTTGAGCCGGGGGACACGCTGCTGGGTGCCCTCGTTAGGGCTGGCGTCTCCGGCAGTGAGGCCCGTGCGGCCAGCGACAGCTTAAAATCGATGATCGATCTCCGTGCGCTTAAGGTGGGTCAGGAATTGAAATTGAGTTTCCGGGCAGGTGACGAAGCAGCCACGGAGCGCCGTCTCGAAAGTCTTGCGTTGGTTCCGGAGATTGATCGCCTCGTCGCTATAAAACGCTCCGCCGACAATAACTTCGAGGCTCAAACCCAGCTGATCGAACACAGTATTGGCCTGATCTCGGCGTCGGGCAAGATCACAGCCAGTCTTTATGAGGCCGCACGCAATCAGGACACACCGATGCCTGTTCTGCTGCAAACATACAGTCTTCTGGGTAAAGCCGTCGATTTTCAGCGCGATATCCGCAAGGGTGATCGCTTTGTTTTAGGTTATGAAAAGTTCGATGATGGAGATTTTGGGGGAGAACATACGGGAAAACTCGTTTATGTCTCGCTTACACTGGCCAACCGTACGCTTAGCTACTTCCGCTACAAGGCTAGTGACGGTTTTATCGGATACTTCGACGCTTATGGCAATAGCGTTCAGACCAGCCTGACAAAGACTCCAGTCGATGGAGGGCAACTCTCTTCGCTCTTTGGTAACCGCGAACATCCGGTCCTCGGCTACGCAAGAATGCACAAGGGGCTTGATTTTGCCGCCCCGCGGGGCACACCGGTGTTCGCAGCTGGCGATGGTGTTGTTACCCGTCGGACACGCAACGGCAGCTATGGAAAATACATCAGCATCCGCCATGACAACCAATATGACTCGGGTTACGCCCACCTCAGCAAATATGCCGACAACCTTGAAAAAGGGGATCGCGTCCAGCAAGGCGAGGTTATTGGATATGTCGGCGCTACTGGCCTGACGACCGGTCCTAACTTGCATTACGAGGTCCTGCAGGATGGCGAGCAGGTAAACCCCATGACAATCAATTTACCTCCACAGCGCGTGTTGACTGGCAACGAGCTTGTACGATTTCGGGAGGCAACAACCAAGCTGCTATTGGCACTGAAACTCAACGCATCAAAAAGCGAAGCGCTAAGTAAGCCCAACCACGTGAAAACAGGGCCAAGCAATGGATAGAGATTGCAAAAGGAGGAAACATATTCGTAATTTCTCCTACGCCTTGGCAGCCGCCAGTCTTCTGTCAATTGCTGATCTAGCGGTGAAATGGGTAGTGATAACAATCGTCATGAACCCGCCTCGTCGAATCCCTGTCCTGCCATTCTTCGATATCGTACTTGTTTTCAACAGCGGCATGAGTTTCGGTCTGTTCAGTGACATGGGAGCTTGGGGACCTAAAATCTTGTCAGGGGTGGCCATCGGTATCATAGGATTACTCATTGTATGGCTGTGGCGTGTTGAACGCATGAACGAGGTTATTGGGATCGTCCTAGTCATCGGAGGGGCAATAGGAAACGTCATTGACCGTGTTCATAACGAAGCTGTAACGGATTTCCTTAGTTTATATGTCGGCCAATACCATTGGCCGGTTTTCAATATCGCGGATGTATTTATTACAATCGGCGTAATATGTTTGCTCCTACCCAATTTTGGAAGTGAGCTAGGTGTTGCACATAGTGACAAAGTGGCTCGAAAATAAAGTTCACATAATATTATTATAGGAGGTGAATAAAGATATGGCCGTCTCGCGACGCAATGCGGTCCTAGCTATCGGGGGCACTACCAGCGCCCTTGCCGCCGCATTGCTGTTTGGCTGGTGGCAGACGGACGGACCCGGAGCTTCTCAACGGTCAGATCGTTCCAGTATATTGCCTCTTCCTCTTTATGAGATGGATTTCCAACTGACCGATCATTCTGGCAGAACGGTCAGCCCGGACGACTGGATCGGATATCCGACTCTTGTGTTCTTCGGGTTCACCTATTGTCCCGATGTATGCCCGACGACCCTCACCGACATTACAGGATGGCTGCAAGGACTTGGCGACGATGCCTCCCGGTTTAATGTAGCGTTCATTACAGTTGACCCCGAACGGGACACAGTTCGGGCAATGGCTGACTATGTGAGCAATTTTCATCCCGCCATCATAGGTTACACAGGCGTGCCTGTTGAAATTGCAACTGCGGCCAAAGGATTTCGCGTGAAGTACGAACGGGTATCAACCGAGTATGGTTATACCATAAACCATACTGCTGGCGTATTTGTCTATGACGCCAGCGGAGAGTTTGTCAGCATCATTGATTTTCATGAGCCAAGGGAGAACGCTATTCCAAAAATACAAAGAGCATTGCAATAAACTGACACTGACCAAGCATAGCATCCGACTTGTGCCCGGTCTGCCTGCGGATGGCAAACACTTAACCCGGTCCGAGCGGACTAGTGGCAAACCCGGCACGTAAACTGTGACCGGAGTAGCGGGCTGGATCGGATTGATAGGCTCGACTCGTATTGGATTGGACCGCGTCTTGAACATAGCCTCGAACCTTTTCGAAAAGGCTGATTTTAGGGCTCAATCAATAGAGATTCAGCGCTTGGTAAAACTGACCGTCTCATAGGTCTCTGTTGAATTCTGCCGCTTTTGGTACTTCTCATAGACAACGACCTGCTTATTGGCGGGGGCGACGTACCAAGCGTAACGGTTCCAATCATCTTCACAGACCACCTTGAAGGTATCAAAACTGCCAAGCTTCGTCGTGACTCTGGCTTCACTCGGAATGGAGCATTTACGCACTGTCTCCCAGCTTCTTCCTTCGACATTGCTTCCCTTCCGGCTGTAGCTCCAGTGATTGCCGACTTTCAACGGAAAAATAGGCGTATCCTCCAGGCGCTTGATCTCATGGGATCCATCCGGAGAGGAACAGCCTTTCCAGCTTTTCCATGCCGCAAACGGCTGATCCTTTGCCCGGACCCAGGTACAGCCCTCCTGATCCTGCCACGTGTAGGTAGTCTCATCTGCGGCAATTACCTCTGATTTCCACTCCTTCCCATCGTCACCAACAGAGACAATGGTGGATCCCACCGTCCAATAATCCGGCCTCTCCATGGGCGGAAGCGGTTTTGATACAGCGGCTTCCTTCACCGAGGTCGTCTGGCAGGCGGTGAGGGCGAATAGGAGGATCGCGGGGACAGCAAATATTTTGGGGATGAAGGCTGGCATATCGGTTTTTCCATCTGTTAGACACAACGAAGACATTCATAATCTGGCTCTTGTGTTCAACCGGGTGATCAGGGAGAGTGCGTCCTTACTGAAACGATTGAACAGTATGGAACAAACTGTTCAGCGTAGAGACCTACGCAAGCCGTCTGTCTTCCAGAGATTTTCCGCGAATATTCGCTCTTCAGCACCGACCACTTCGGTATAGATTGCCGTTGTCTTGATCGAGGAATGGCCCAGCCATTTTGAGACTATTGTCAGGGGAACGCCTGCTAGCATGGCGTAAACCGCAAAGCCATGTCTGAGGCCCTTAGGGGAGGCTTGAGGGCCGGAAATACCCGCAGCATCCATAACCTCTTTGATCCGTGTCCAGCCTGTTGTTCGCGACCAGGGCCAGAGACGTTGCGATAGCGCTCCCGCACCCTGTTTTGGGATAAAGGCGCTCTTCAGATCTTTAAGCAGCGACGGGGGAAGGGGAATGGCTCGATAGACGAACCGTTGGCGTTTCTTGAGGGTCTGGATAACGACAACACCAGCATCAAAATCGATCTGGCTTGCTGTTAGCGCCAGAACTTCAGAAAGCCTTGCCCCCGTATAGGCCAGCATCAGGCAAAAGATACGAACTTCGGAGGAGGGAAGGGTATCGATGATCTCTAAAAGCCTTGCTCGCTCTTGCTGCCCCAAATACTTCCGCCGCCCCTCCCGGTCATAAAGAAATGAAATGCCTTCATGCCGCCCGGTATAGTGTAAATTATTCATTGACAATCAATTACTATTTTGAACACTATGTTCCATACTGTTCAAGTCATTGATATTATAGGGTGTTTTCTTTTAACACGATAGAGTAAGGCCACATAATAGGTACCTGTAGCTACAGAAACTTTATTCCATTCCGGTACCAAGAACCGAATTCAAAAGAGTTATGATTTTGTCCAGATCAACTTTTTGAAAGAGTGACGTGCTATGGAAAAGATCTTACAGGAAACCCGCCAATACTATGTAGAAAATAAGATACTGCGCAGCGAAGTTAAGGTTATAGACAGACTGCAGAATAGGCAGGATGAACTGCGATCAGTGAATGAAGAGTTGGATTCGAAGCTGACTTTTGAACAGAAAAAACATTTCGCAGCAACGATACTATCAACAACAGCATTCTGGTCTCCTGAGCAAATTTCGGAACTACGTAATATCCGGGATACTTTGGAAGAGGTTAATGATGAAATTGCTGATACCGCAAAAAAACTGGCGCGCTTGTTGAGAAAACGATCAAAACTTGAAAGTGATGGCGGTTTCCTCTCAACTGAGGATTATTCGATACATAAATGGCTCGATAGAGCGACGGAACAAAATCATCTCTACAAAAAGTTTGTGAAAGAAAAAATTGATAATCTGAAAGGTCAGTTCGATTTAAAGTATTGGCCTGAAATGGATGAGCTCATACGAGCTATAGCCCATTTTGCTGGAGAAGCATGTGTTCAACCTTTAGATCCTTTGACCAGTGCAACACTTGAAACGTCGCGAACATCAAAAGCGGATTTTTTGAGAGCATTTTTTACATCCCTTGAAGAACTAAAAGATGCCCACCCACCGCTACTGCCCGTTGAGTTTAAGCTTTCTGATAAATCTGTTGCAATATTAGTGAGTTGTTTGTTGGATCTCAGTGTAGAAGAGCTTATTGACGCAAATTATGTAAAGCGGGCGCGCCAACGGATACGTGAGCGAGCGCAAAATCAAATCGGCAGCGAGCGACTTTACTTAGGAAGTGATCTGTGAACAAGAGTCGAACTGTTTTAGTTATGCAGGGATGTTCTTATAAGGAGTAACCCAAGTGTTTTCGGCACGCTACATCTTTCCCCATGGCTTCAGTACATCCAAATCACGCAAGACGATTAAGGGATTGCCGAAACCAAGCGGTGCCTCGGAAGTATTTCACTCGTTGCTCAGGCCATTAAGAGCCAAAACCATGTGGTTCAATCAGTCGCAGATGATATGGGTCGCCTTTCAAAAGGTTTTAGTAGGTTCTCACGATACAAATTCCAGCGCATTCAACTATCGCTCGGCAGAATTATCGTGAAAGAAACCCCGCCGAAGCGGGGTTTGGTTGGGAGGAGGCGGTCAGTGATGGCGTCTATGACATTGACGGTGACGGCATTGCCAAGGCATCGGTAGCGTTCTGCATCACCGATACCTTCCGTCCATCTGTCGGGAAAGCCCTGTAGCCGCTCACACTCCATCGGAGTGAAGCGACGAACCCTTGGTATCAGCCCATCGGCTTTACCTTCCAGAACATATGTGCCCGACGTGACCCATTTGTGATACATGGTTGTGAGGGTATTGGCACAATGCCGCGGGTTGCCATCACCTTCCTGATAGCACGGGGCGAGAGGAAATACCTCGGGTCTGGCTGTGCCTCCAAGATGTCCGATAATGAATACCCGTTCCCGGTTTTGCGGGACACCATAATCCTTGCTGTTAAGCACTTGCCATTGGAGGTCATACCCCAGCTCATCAAGCGCTTAGATGATGGCTTTGAACGTCTCCCCCTGTTGGTGACCGAGAAGCCCTTTTACGTTTTCAAGCAGGAAAAGCTGAGGCCGCTTAGCGTCAAGCAATCGGAGGACATCAAAGAAGATGGCGCCACGGGGATCGGTAAATCCCTGTTGTTTTCCAGCGATTGAAAAAGCCTGGCAAGGGAAGCCCCCAACCAGCAGGTCGAAATCCGGCAGATCTGCAGGGTTGATCGCGGTGATGTCCCCGAAGTTTCGATGTGTTGGGAAATGCCGTTCGTAGACAGTGACGGCATGCTTGTCGATTTCGGAAAATCCAACACATTCCGCGCGGTTTCCGATGCCGAGCTCGAAGCCGCCGATACCTGAGAAGAGTGAGAAATATTTGTACATGTCATTGTGTCCTCCATGAGTTAAAGAGGACACCCAAGCTAACCAAGTAACGACCGCTGTCACCGAGCAGGATATGACTGTAATCCACTCTGTGAGCCACAGCATGCGGTATGTTCACATATCAACTTTGTGAGAGGTTCCCGTATGTTCCAAATTTTATTCTGGCGCGAGGCATTGCAGGGCTTATTCAGAGGTGTAAACCACGGCCATGGGCAGCCGGAGCCTGTGTTGATTCTCTTTTCTTGCCCGTAATCGGATTATTTTGCTATCCTCAACGCGCCCTGGGTTTTGTCAACCCGGAGTATCGCGGTACTCCCTTTTATAGGAGAGATCGCGATGAGGATCATCGATTGGAAGGAACTCAAGACCATGCAGCCCTATTCACGTCAGCATATCCTGCGGCTGGAGCAGGCCGGGAAGTGGCCCAGGAGGGTCAGACTCGGCAATAACCGGATCGGCTGGGTCTATGACGAGATTGTGTCGCATCTTGAGGACCTGGCATCCAGAAGATAGCCTGACGACGCTCCCGTAACGGGAGCAAGGGGGACGGTGGCCACCGTCCCCCTTATTTTTCAGTTACGGACTGGAGATGAGGAAATCACTCTGACCGCCCCGCTGCCAAGCTCCTTCAAGTAATTCCGGCATTACCTTGGGTGGCTTGAAGATGAGCCCGAACTGTTCGCATGTCCTATGCAGCATATATGAATTGCCGTGCGGCCATGACAGCTCGGTCGTGAGTTTAAGTATCCTGTCCAGCTTTGCCTCTTCGGTAAAGACATTCAGCACCATCAGACTGGAGGTAAGGCCGAGATGGTTTTTGTACAGGCCTTTGCCGATATACTCACGGTACTGTAACAAGCTGCGAAGATGGCTCTTGCGATGAAAGTTGCTGGAAGTAGCAGGCTCCGTGCTCCGGTCGGCTTCGAGGAGGAAGAAGCGGTAATAGCTTTTTCCTTTGACAGAATACGCCAGGCCGAACAACGCATCGGGGATCAGGTCTTTAGTGTAGGACTTGCCGGTCTTCGGATCCTGTATGCGAGTGGGATACCTGAGTTCCGTTCCGGCGCGTTCCAGGACTTCATGCTGGGGTATGTAGGTAATATTTTCATGCTTCTGAGCTGAAAGCTCAATCGAAGCCGTTATACAGCTGACCATGAAGCGATGCAGCCAGGGACCTGCCTGCCGAGTGGCCGCCTCGTGATAGAGGCGATGCTCCCGCAACGCTTTTTCTGACGCGGGCGTCAACTCATATACAAGTTCGTTATAGCGACTATCGAGAGTACGGAACTGCTGGAGCGGCCGAGCCAAATACGGTCCGCCATGTGGTGTGCGATCTTCGTTAAAGAGATCGGTCAGGCGGTCTTGTGCCCGCTTCTCGTTGCGACGGAGATGTTTGGAGAAGGCATGCAGGTAACTTGCGGGCAGAGGGCCATGCTGATGGATTTTTTCAAACCATAGAAGATCTCGTTCTTGCGGCGTAACCCGTTTGCCGCTGCTAAAAGGGCGGGTGCGCTTGCGCCGGGACAGGCTATCGAAGTTATCTTGTGACGGGCGATCCATCTTAAAGCCCTACCATTGCGGCTTGGCCGTCGTATCAGTAATGTCAGGCTCCGTTGCGACGTTTGTGCTTTTTGACATACCGACTGAATCTACAGGCGATACTTCGTTCGGATTATTATCAGGGATATTTTCTTTGCTATCTGCCGCAAAAGGTGCGCTCTCAGTAGTCAACTTCGAATAATGAACCGCATAACGTTCTCGCATTACTTCCTGAAGGGCCGCTCGTTCTTCCTGCGTCATGTGCGGCTTATCTTCGAGATATCCGAACGGAAACTTCAATGGGAGCGCCGTCTTGGTCACGCCGCGTATATAGGCGGCAAAATGCCCCTTGGGCTGAGCTTCAATGAGCGATGCGTCACAATAGAGCATGGGCGCAAGCGTTCTGGCATCACGGGCCGAGACGCCACCTGCAAACTTGATCGAGGTATTGGCGGCAAAGGCCTCCTGCAACTTCGGCTCCAGCTGCCCGAGATATTGATGCGCAAGCACCATGCCCACTGAGTATTTCCGCGCCTGGCTCAGGATGATGCCGATATTGCGATCGAAATAGTCGGCGGCCTCATCAATATAGACGAAGGTCGGTATGCGTTTGGCCTCCGATAAGGTGGCCCGTTCCTGCGCAGCCTGGGCGATGAGGGCAATGAAGAAACGCCCAAAGATTTCGGTGCCCTGTTCTTTCAAAAGGTCCTTGGCAGTGTTGATGAGAATGATCTTGCCCGCATTCATCTCGGCAAAGAGATCAAGCTTCGAGCGGGGATGGGAAAACATCCGCTCAAAGGTCTGGTTCTCCAATATTCCCCAGAGGCGGCGGAGCACCTGTTTTTTTGTCTGCTCGAACTCCCTTGAGGAAAATTCCGTCTCAAAGAAATGCCTGGCGGTCCCCTCCAGCTTATCAATATAAGTTTGGAATTTCTCTTTGCTTCCCGGTTCCATCAGTTCCCGCAAGGTATGGATGGTGGCATCAGGGATATACAGCATCAGGCGCGTCACATAGCGGAAGATGACATTTTGCTTCTGGGTCATCTCGGCAGAGAGAAGGGAGCCCAAAACAAAATCATACAGCTCCAGGATGGAGTTGGTCAGCCGTTCCCGCTCCAACGGTTCGTATTCCCTAAGGCGGTCGATACCGACATCGAACAGGTTAAGCGATACCGGCCATTCAACATCTGTGGGGTCAATGATAACAATACGCTCACGCAGGCTTCCGCCGGGGGCGAACTCGTCCAATTTGGAGATATTGCGGATCAGATCACCCTGGCTATCGAGGACGATCACACTCCGTTCCCCTGCCGCTACCGCCTCTAGATCTTTAGCAATCAGATATTGCAGGGTCTGTGTCTTTCCATGTCCGGAGCCTGCAATGATATGGTGATGCTCGAAGCGTGTCTTTGTGGGGATGGTAAAGTCGATTGTCTGGTCGAAAAGGCGCTTTAAGGGTGTTCCTCCAAGATAGGTCTCTATCATGTCGCCCGGATCTTTGATGTCGGATTTACCGGGCATCTTGAGCAATCGGTTAAATCCCTTTGGGTCAGCGGGATTTCCGCCAGAGGCAATGATCAAATTCCGATCCAGCCATTCGCGGTGATGGGGCAGCAATCCTGCTTTTTCCAGCTCTTCGGCAAACGGGATCGTGAGCAGTCTTTCAGTGACGTCCGCGATATTCCCGATACTGCGGATCAGGTTAGTTTGAACCGTGATATCCTGGCTGGTCTCCGCTACAGCGAGAAGTGCGGGGCAGGCGGTATAGACAGGCTCCAGACACTCGATCACAACGCGCTGTAACAGGTGGCAGCTTGCGTCAAAATCTTCGAGCAGGGCTCGCTGCGTATTGAGTTGATCGCGGATTTCCCAATACTCGGTGATGGTATGTCTATCGCGCCAATCCACAGGTGGCAGGATAAACAATCCTTCATAGTCGAAGATTTGCGAGATAAAGGATGAGACAACCGCCCTTTGTGGATGATCTGCCCGGCATCCGAAGCTATCAAGCACATGCTCCGTCAATGTCTCAATGAGCAGCTCACGCCCTCTCGGCTCATCCAATTTTGTCCGGACGAAGAGCCGCTCCACCTTGTCAAAGAGCATTCTGGTCTCGGCTTCATCCGTCGGACGGAACAACCCATGCAGAAAAGCGTGGAGACGGGCGGCGATCTCCAGCATCAATCAAAGGCCCCTGATGATCACCTGACGGGCTTCGTCCTTCGGTAGAGCCTCGATCGGATATCGTTCGGTTCCATCCCAATGCTTGGCGCTTTCCATCACCTGACGCAGGAAGGCGGTAATGGTTTCCAGCCACGCTTCTTTACGCGCGAGATCGATAACACTGTCGCACGTAAAGTGGCGGCCATGGATCAGGTCTTTCACATAGATGGTTTCGCGCTTCTCATGGAAATATCCGTAACCGGCAGCACAAGCCGCCACTACTCCTACGGTAACACCGACCGGTGTTCCAAACAGAGACGCACTAATGCCCGCCGCCGCCAGGAACACGAGAACACCTATAGCGACACTGTTACGGACCAGTTTGGGCTGGATGGCTTCGATCAGCATGGCATTATCAAAGCGGTATTTCTTTACAATCTCCTGCTCGTCCTCATTAAGTTCTACTTTTCCCCAGAGCTTGAATTTGGCACCGCCCATCTTTCCCCAAGCCTGACTCCGTCGGAATAACAGATTCATCTTCACCCCCAAACCAAGAATACATCCTTATTCTTCACTACCATAAACTAATAGAAAAAACACTCCTAAATAACGAATCCAAATATCATGAATATACCTAATGCGAGTGATACCAAAGCAGACAGGAAAATGGCTGGCTTGGGAGAAGTTTAAGGAAGTGAAAAGGCTCGGGGTGAGGAATAAGAATCTGGGCACTATTCTTATGAAGTCAGGAAATACGGTTTCATGAAAAGGTGACAGTATTTTTTATACAGGATCACTATGGTTGCAGATAGGAAATCTCCAAATATGGGGATACAGGCGAAGCACTCCTGTCCCCATATTAAAAAACTGATTGTCTTTTAAACAAGACATGAAATGATCTGGAAATGAATAGAAAAATAAAGCTAAAGATAGCACTGAAAGATATTACTCCGGTAATCTGGAGACAGGTGATTGTTTCGCACGAACTGACGTTACCAGAGTTACACGGCGTCCTTCAGGGAGCCATGGAGTGGTCGGATTGCCATCTTCATTCCTTTTTGATTGATGGTAGAGAATATCACATGCCAGATGATGAAGAAGAAATCGGCGAGACCGACAGTTTGGATGAGCGCAATTATACAATTGGTGACGTTTTAAACGGTGTTTCCCGATTTTCATATTATTACGATTTTGGTGATAATTGGTGTCACGAAATTGATGTTGAGGAATCATATACTGATTTGGAATTGCACATGAAGGCCCCAGTATGTGTGGCCGGGGAAAGGGCCTGTCCACCAGAAGATTGCGGCGGAGTGAGTGGATATTTGGAGTATGTGGACGCGATTACGAATCCAGAACATCCCAGGCATGATGAAATGATGGTTTGGTCAGGTCCTTATGACCCTTCATGTTTTAGTCCTTCTCAAGCAACTCATATGATAACTGCTATCCGTACCATTTATCAAATTCGGGGATAAATAGTACGGATAGCAGTCAAAAAAACACTCCACGATTTCGTGGAGTGTAAGTGACGACCATCCTAATACTCATGCGCCAACATGACCGTGAGCACGCGGCAGGTCTTGCTGGGATCTGCCGGATCCTCCGAGTGATAGCGTAGGCTGAGATCATAGTAATCGATCTTCCAGATGATTTTCTGTCCATCAATTTGCTGGACGGCGCAATCATGCTCACTGTGGGGATCATTATACGCATTGAAGTTTTCGAACGCCGCAACCTCCTTGAGGATCTGGCGGACCCGCTGCTGGCCCAGGCCATGGAGGCCTGAAGTGATGACGACTTGCCCACCCGTACGCGTACGGCGCAGGTTATCATTCAGGATACGGATCTGTTTGGTTTTGGTCTTTGTGTTCATCTTGTCCTCCTGTGCATGCTGTGCCCGATCATTCAGGCGCAGCGGTCAAAGGAGGACGGTCGCGAAGGTTGCCTTCATGCCTTCTGCCGGCAGACAATAGCCATGCTCGCCGCTTCAAAAACCGGCATGCAATGCTGCTCCGGCTGCCAGGTCCGGCGCGGCTCGGGAAGGAGGCGGATCAATTCCGGCAGATGATTGCAGACAATCCGTGCAACCAGATCCTTGTTCGCCCCACCCTGATCTGCAAAATGCCGGCGGACTTCGAGGCGGCTGACGAAGGTGATGCCAATCCTGCGGCGGACGGCTTCCTTCCTGATATCTGTCACCAGCCGTCTTGAAGCGGCTCCCTTGCGGCAGCCTGCCATCTGGACATCTTCCAGTACAATCAGGTCCGGAAGATACCAGGCCATCGTCTTGCAGGCCTTCTCCAGCTGTTTTTGATGTGAGAGATGCCGCAGATCCTGGCATCCCCATTCCACGAGAAAGTTGCTGCCCTCCAGAACCACATAACCCATCCGCTGTGAGGCCACGGTGAGTGCCAAAATGCGGTGATCATCAACCTGGTCATTCTTCATAAAGATGGATTTTTATCTGACAAATCGTGGCGGCGGATGCGTTTCCTGACATCTGCCTTAATTTCCGAAAGGGCGTCTGGAAAGATATTTTCCGCTTTTTCTCCAAACAGGAGCTGGCAGCCTATGACTATCTTGAGGCTCGGCTTCCGTCTCCGGTGCTCAAGCTTCGAGATCACGGTGTCATCCGAAATCCCCAGCAGGTGCGCAAGTTCCTTCTGCGTAAGTCCCGCGCGTTTGCGGTAGGTCTTGAGATAACAGGGAAGTTTCTTGTTCATAGGCCGTCAGAGAACAGACGTTCCGCCGACAACAAAGAGTGTAAGGAATTTCAAAGAACAGGGCAGACGGGGTAAGCTGGCAGAAATGACAAGTCGGGGCGGAACAGCCAGTATAGGATAACAAGCTTGCAATTCCCTGTCGGACACTCCTTGCAGGAGGCTGGGGATATAGGGGACATCAGATTGCTCCTTACGCCCTATTATCGAGACGACACCGCTAACAGTTAATGGATTGTGGGCATCATGTCCGCCTCCCCCAACTCCCCGTTCTCCAGGGGAATTATCCTGATATCATCATCTGACGAAGCATCGTCGACAGATATCAGGCCATGGCGGATGAACAGCTGACGGAGTTTTGCCTGTTCAGAAACGGGAAGGGCATAATTGCCGTGGCTTTTGCTGGTTCTGAGATTAAAGCGGGTGCGGAGCAGGGATCCGATGGCGCGGCTGCTAACAACGGCAGGATAAGTTTCGCCGTACTTTACCTGGAACGCATCGGCGATCTCCTTTAACGGCAAGGGACGGTCCGCTATCAGGTGTCGTGTGATTTCCAGTACCTGTATATCCATTGAAGGACAACGGCCCGCTGCAAGGTCCTTCTGACCCTGTCGCTGGCGCGATGCGATCTCTGCTTGCACGAGTGGATCCCTGGCCACGCTCAGGAGCGGCAGGTAAATCTGGTTCAGCCGGTTATCGATCTCAGGGTTCGCGAGGGCTGGATCGATGCTGGTTGTATGAAAGTTCCGGAACCGGTACATCAGTAGCTTGTTCCGTAGGGTAAGTGCCTCCCGCTCATAGTCCCCCGGCAGGTTCAACGGGATATCGGGTCTCAGCTTTTTGGGTGCCGTCTCTTCAGTGATGCAGCGGCTTTCAAGCGCAGGATCCTCATAGCGTCCACGACCTGCAATAATCTTCGGGCCAAACACGGAGAAGGCGCGTGGATCAAACTCCTTCTTGTTCGTCATCATGGTGCGGAGGATCGGGATACCGCGCACATTTCCGGCGTTCAGGATCTTGATCATATCGGCTTTCTCGTCAGAGAAACGAAAATCCGCTTCATCGAGGATAAGCGTTCCCTTGAAGGCATCAAGCAGATGAAACAGCGGTGAGATCGTTGATGCCCCATTGGCGAAGATCGGCTTATAGCACAGCGCGCCCACGACCAGCAGGAACCGCGTCTTGCCTGTACCATAATCACCCCGCAGGCGTAGATAGGGCAGTTCGTTAAACCGGTCATGCAGCCACGTCAGCAGGATATAGCGGCAGGTTAGTCGCTTGAATTCAGGTGACAGGTCGACATAGCGATCAAGGAAGGCTTCGATCTCCCTGATCAGGCTGTCGTCAGATCCATAATCCTGCACATCCGAGGGCAACAGCACGACCTTGTGTTTGAGAATATTATTGCCGGGGCTATAGGGGCAATAGGCCTGACCAGCCACTGTGACGGTGTTTTTAAACTCGCATTTTCCGTTCCGCCAAACGGCGAATCCTGTTTTGCCCTCTGCGCTGTCATAGAGCAGTTCCGCAAGCATACCCCCTTCGGTCACCAGTGAGATCACGGGCTCGCCCTGTGCCTGATTTTTATTCCTTTGTGTTTGTTGTTTATCTGTCATCCCGACAGCATAGAGGCCGGGCACGGAAGACAAAGACAGGCCCCCTTGCCGCGCACGCCAGGTCCGCTCCTCTACAGCAATTCAGGTTCAGCGCTAAGCTGTACCCATGAAACATAAACACCACAAGAACCTGAAGCTTCCTAGGACAGCCTATAAAAACCTGAGTGCAAAGGATAAACGGCGCGCGCGTCGCAACCTGCAGGGATTTCTGAAACGTTGCGGCGAAGTCTGGCGTGATCTCGCGAGGAAGGGTAGGAATCCATGGGAGCGGGATTCGAAAAAATAGGAAGTTAACGTTAAGATACGATCACGTTCTATGAGGTATTTCCTGTATTGCCGCAAATCATCGGAAGCTGAGGATCGTCAGATCCTCTCTATTGAGTCGCAACGACAGGAACTGGCCAAACTCATCACCGCCGATACCGGCCTGGAGATCGTTCAGAACTTTGAAGAGGCCATGAGCGCCAAAGCGCCGGGCAGGCCTGTATTCAACGAAATGCTGACCCGCATCGAGGCAGGAGAGGCAGACGGTATCCTTGCCTGGCATCCCGACCGCCTGGCCCGCAACTCCATGGATGGCGGGCGCATTATCTATCTCCTCGACCAAGGGTATTTGAAGGATCTCCGCTTTGCCACTTTCACCTTCGAGAATAACAGCCAGGGCAAATTCATGCTCTCCATCACATTCGGCTATTCCAAATATTATGTCGACAGCCTCAGTGAAAATGTCAAACGCGGCAACCGTACAAAAGTCAGCAAGGGAGGCTGGCCGAACTCCGCGCCCATTGGATATGTCAACAACAGGGAAACCGGAGAAATCGAACCAGATCCCGAGCGCTTTAAGCTCGTGCAATGCATGTGGGAGAAATTGATTGAGGAAAACATGCGACCCAGCGAGATTGCCCGCATTGCTCAAAATGATTGGGCTCTGACGACACGGCTCAGAAAAACGCGTGGTGGTCGTATAATCTCGTTGAGTAATGTCTACAGGATATTTGGTAGCAAATTCTATGCAGGCGTCATCCAATGGAATGGTCGGCTATATCCTGGAAAGCATAAACCCATGATCACTCTGGATCAGTTTGAGTATGCGCAAAAGATCCTGCATAAATCGAGCAATCCCCGTCCCAAGAAGTATGAGTTTGTCTATAAGGGCCTTCTTACCTGCGGCGCATGTGGTCTCTCCGTCACTGCGGAGCATAAGGCTAACCGCTTTGGCTCGCGGTATGTTTATTACCATTGCACCAGACGCAGGCAGCCAAAATGCCTTGAAAAATCCATAGAAGCCAGAGAATTAGACCAACAGTTCCAGGAGCATCTCAAGCAGATAGAAATAAGCCAGGAATTTCATGACTGGGCGCTGCTGGAGCTTGAGGCGCTGCGCACAAATATTTCAGCGAACGTTGAGAAAGCTCGGCAAAGCAAAGAAAAAGCGCTCAGGAGCGTTGAGAAGAAGCTGGATGGCCTGACTGATCTTCGCATCTCATCATTAATTGACGATGCAACTTTTACTAAAAAACAAGCGGCGTTGGAAATGGAGCGATTACGGCTTCAGCAACAGTTGGAGCAGGCTCCAAGTCAGAATATGTTCGAACCCGTCAAAGAGGCCATTTCGTTCTTAAAACAAGCCAGATTTGAGTTTGAACAAGGCGATGAAGCGACTCGCCGCCACATCATTCAAAAACTATGTTCGAACCCCAGCTTGAAAGGTCAAAAAGTCACTGTTCAAGCCAAAAAACCATATCGCATAAGACCACAAATGCCTCGGAATCTCTTACTGCGGGCAGTACTGAAGGACGTTAGAACCCTTACAGATGAATGACAATAATATCTTTCTTAATCTTCAGATTCTTGCTTATTAGTACTTCGAGAAAGGATAGACAGTGCAGCACTAACTTTATTGAAATTTTCATACAATTCATTAACCTTGGATAAAATTTGCTCCACGTCTTCTTTCGACAAATCCCTAAGTACTGGCTCCCAATTAATCTGAATCCCTGTTTTATTTTCAGGATACCTAAAAAAATCATTCTGTATATCACTAAACGTATAGTTTTGATTGATTTTAGATTTTAGAAAATCAAGATGATAAAATTCATTAATTAAGGTCTCAATTTGACTCAGTGCGTTTTTGATTTCGTTAACTCCGTCCTGTGTAAGATTATCATAATAAGGTCTATCTGTTGGATGCAGCCCTTTCAATATACGTGGCTTAACGTCTTGGAATAGCTTTTTGATGTCATGGGTTCTTTCGTCATAAGTTTCATCAATAAAAATACTAAGAGATTTTATAAAGACCTCGATTCCATGCTTAATATTAAAAACAATGGGAACATACAGATCTGGAACACCATAAACAAAGATATCCTCTGCCTTGTGTCGTTTATCCTCAGAGTCACTTAGTAACTCTTGACAAGCGAGCTTTGCAATCAAAAGGTAGCTCTGAGCGAAAGCAACCGGCCAGTCATATTTACTGTAGTTATTATTGATTTTCTTAGCCATGTGTAAGCTTTTTATGCTGACATAATAATGCAGAAGGTAGTTATTATATCAAATTCACCCGTCTAGATATTCTTGTGAAATGTTGTGTAATTGCGGGCAGTACTGAAGGACGTTAGAACCCTTACAGAAGAGTGACAGAGACTTTTAATTGTTTTAGTGATGAGAGAAAGTGGGCGAGCTTATAAATTAGAACTGAGGGAGTACGACTTACAATTTTTATATCGATTTGAAGGTCGCATCCGTTGCATCGCTAATGCTTGTCGTTTAAACCTTGCTGATAGGCTTGAAAGTCGTTGCCCCGCGTATCATTGTATCCATTCTCAAACGAATTGTAGAAGCCAATGAAATAAGATTCCTTTTGATTCAAATCCGCTAATTCGACATTTCTCTCTAACACGTCCCACTTTATATATTCAGCACCTTGTTTGAATGGTCCAGTATTATGAGCCCGATGCTGAACCCATCTAAACTCAGGTGCGCCCATAGTTTGGCCGATGTAGTACCTCCTATTATCATCTACACCAATATAAATGCAGGCAAATTTGCTTGTCTTCTCAATCTTCTTCTCGACTGGGAACAAAATATCTTTTTCTTTGTCAAATAACTTACTCGCGGCTTCGGGTGACATTTTTAATTGTACCGTGCCATAAGCATTAGAGGGAGCTACGCGGTAATATTTTTTAGCAGCAATCTTTGCAAACTTTTCAAACAAATAGTGCCTATCTGAGTTTGGAATATCTTTAAATAGAAAGCTGAGAATAACAGCACGTTTCCAAGCATGTCTATACAATGCAGCCTGCGGGTGTTTTGTTGCTCTTGGCGTATGTGGCTTGGTTTCCTCCAAGAATTCCTCAAACAAAGCATTGACTCTAGCTTCCTCTGCTCGTTTCTCGGCTCGCTTATTTTTCCAGTTCTCTATCAAATCATTCAAAAACATTGTCTTATTATATACAAGACTGGCATAAGACATAGTGCTTCGTAGAAGCATGGGTTGGAAAAAGTTGTTGAGGGACGTTAGAGTTCTTATAGAGGAAAGAAGCTAGAAAATAACTAGAGGCAACTTTCTTAGAGCTATTCGCACTTGGTTATTTTATCAAATTCACCCGTCTAGATTTTTTTGTGAAATGTTGTGTAATTGCGGGGGGCAATAGAGGACATTAGAACCTGTCCAGTTACGCCAATCAAAATGGGCCTGAAATAACGTGTGTTCTGGAACTGTAATGCGATTATAAATTTGTTGTAATTGAGGTTTCTCTCAAGCGTCCATTTTTAAGCTAGAAACTACAAGAATTTTCGGAGACTTTTTCACCTTTTTGGTAATATTCTAGCAGGCTCGTCTTTTGGTTTAAATTTATTTCTATATATACCCCTAGTGCATACCCACAGACGTGTTCGGGATGGGTTTCCCCGTCTGCAGACCAAACGCCATCATAGCTATCTTTTGTTAATGCTCTTAGCCGATTTTGATCATTAGTTTTTTCCAACTGCGGCCGGTGCGCTTTCTTCATCTCAATAGCAATAAGATTATCATATTGCACTTCCTTTCCTCTGGTATGAACAACAATGTCACATTGTATGGGAATAACATGCATCTCACTATCTAAAATAGTTTTCACCTTCCCGTTCTGTTTTCTATTGTATTCTGGGTCGGAAAAATAATTATCTAAACCGTTCTTACTTAAGATGGTTTCTATATAAAAAGAAAGCCTCGCACACAGATTACGCTCTGCCACATCGTTGAGGATATTTTCTCCCTCTTTTTCGAGGAATATTTTGAATGCGTCTTCAAAAACTGTTTTTGCTTTGATAGCAGTTTTAGTCATATCTAACGATCTCATACTAGCACGATTAAGCGGCAGAATATGAAGGACATCGGAGCCTTTGCAGTGGAGTTATATGTCCTTCCTTTCAAGAGGTTTTCTTACTTTCTACTGCACAATCCCAAAGTACTCTGGTTCCATTAGGTTCATCAGCGAAAATCAAGCCCTTGACATTATCACTTTCTAAATCCTCTTTGCTTCGCCCCTTCACAAGAGTACCTTTGCTCTCCTTTGGAATGTTTGGTTTAGGTATCTGGATTTCATGATGTAGAACAACCACTATTTCACCAGTGTTAAGTTCTAACCTTCCGATCTCATCAAAGTTTGTGATTTCGATTTTTTCGTTCGGATTTAAAAACACTATAAGCACTTGGTTAGCTTTAGGCTCTTGTGCACTCTTGATTTCACTGAATTTTTTGCTGCCAGGTACAATTTCTGTTTGCACCGCGTTCCAGGGAGTAATAATTTTGAGTGCCAAGGTAATGCCCGGCTTAACTTCCGGTGGCCGTTGCCACTTTTGGATAAATCGATTTGCGTCAGGAGGACTAACGTCTTTGATATCTTCATCAAATGTTTTTTGAGTAAACGTAGCATGCCATTTTCCGGATGGATGAAAACTAGTATGAATCGCACCCTTTAACTCGCGGCATGATAAATAAACTTCCGATGGCCCTTCACCCGCAGACACTGTGAGGTTCCACGTAGCGGCTCGAAAACCGCATCCATCAACCACTCCAAAACGGATAGATTTTTTCGGCATAGCTTATTCTAACCTTTTCAATCTGTTCTCGAACGTAAAATTGCATATGAGGTTCGAACTTTCGCGCTGGATTACTCAATGACACGAAAACCTGTCTGTTGCATCAAACAAAATGCGCCTAAAATCACACGCATTTCGACAGTGTAATACAATTGTAAGTTTTTTGTAATGGCGGGCAGTAATGCAGGACGTTCGAACCCTTACAGAGGAATGATGGCTCTTATACACTCAAGTTAAGTATCACCTTTCATGCTAATTCTTTTTTTTGCCAATCGGAACTTCCGGGCCCAACTATCAAGGTATGTAAAATTCAAATCATCCAAGGTAATCAAGTCGCCCGAAATTTCCTCAGCTGATATCCATTTTAGAAGCTCCTGCAAAGCCAAGATATCTGTTCGTGCTTCAATCGCTTCAATCGCTGTCTCGTCTCGCTTATCTGCTCGAATTCTGGAAAACAATAAAAATACACCTGCTGGTATCTGAAGATAGTCAGCAATCATCTCAAGGTGCAAATACGTTATTTTTTGTTTATTTTCAATTATCTGAGTAAGAGCATTTCTCGAAAATTCGAATTGCATTCGTTTCTTATTTCGTGCCTTGTCAAAAGTTGCGGCCGCTTCAGAAATGTTTCCTGCAAAGCGTTTTTGAACGACCTCATTGATAAGATCACAAAGACTCTGCGGATTTACGTTTTCGATTTGCTTATCCATCTTATATCACCTTATGCTTCCAATTCATGCAACTTAGGTTTTTTTTAAACTAAAAAGATTATAGATTTGCAAAAATTACGTTTCTGCTGCTTTTTTTTTCGCATGTTTGGTTGAAAAGCCAGCATTACGCAATTATATGAATAAAATATGATGTTCCAAGTATGAACAACGAACAGCAACCTTGAGGAGTATAGCATGTCATTTATACGCGAGGGGCCGTCGTGAAAATGCCTCAAAAAATTATTTGCTTCGTTCGTCCGCAACATTCCTCGCGACGAGCGAAAATGGCGCTTTTGGCAGCATGGGCTACGGTTCATAGCTGCTTTTTTTTCGTGTGGTACAATAAGCAACTAAGGAGAGTCTTATGAAATAGATGAAAAAAATACGTCCACGGAGGAAAAAAGGGCGACTTTTTCAAGCCGCCCCTTCTTCAAATCCTCCAAAAATTTCAACCCCGGAATTGGGTCTAGTTGTAGCTTGGATCCCAATTCCGATAACTTAGGGAGGGAGAAGAATGTCTTCTCAAAAAACCTCGAACAAAATATCGCACGCCATCCATGAAGTCGGTGCGTGCGCGGAAACCTGGCAATATTTTCATATTGACCAATATGCGCCTGAAAGTATGTGCACGGCAATGGATAGCGTGAATATACTTCTTGCACCTTTTTTGCCAATATTCACTATGATCGTCGCGGTGCACGCGCTCGTTAGATTGTACGAGTGGATAAAGAAGAGGGTTGGAAAGAGCTAGTTGAACACTGCTTTGTTCTGGGAGTGGGGTGTCGGTCATGACACTCCCTTTCCTTCCATTTTGTACCATACCATATAGGTATTGATATGGCAAAGAACGTGGTGTGGATTAAATGCGTTTGATAATATTGGATACGTCCTCATACTGTTACCGTATCTGACTTCTATTACCCCCCGCTTTTTACCCAGAATATCTCTGGCTAAACTCAAGGTGATCCCCTCTGACATTAACACCCATATGCATCCAATCATTATTGACTGGCTTCATATCGAAGAAGAACTGCCCTACTCCTTATTACCTAACCTAGTACCGCCGAATCGCAAATTCAAGGACAAACTTAAAAAAATTTATCAACATATAGTATGGATCCGTTTGCACGCATACAAAATATGAGATAAGTATTCAAACATCCATTACTTTATGTACTCGGATATGGTTAAGATTTGGTATAAGTACAATTATCTACCGCCCGGATCCTTCGACAGTTGGTCAAGACGCACATACAACAGCTCATATAATGACAGAAATTCTGCTGCCATAATACGGGCTTCTTCAGGAGAAATATCTTCATTGAATTTCTCTTTGTAAATTCGGATAAATGCTTCTAGGGACAAATCTGTCGGTGCCATACCCATAAATGTACGGCGAAAGCAGCAAGTGGCTTAGATGAGGAAACTTGACGAACACGACAATTCTTACCTACTTACCTGACGTCCCATTAAAGGTCACACTGCCTATGTGAGACGAAACTATAACAGCAGCATCCTTCTCGGCCAGACCAATGCCAGGCAGCCTTATCGACGCTTTGGCATCCAAATGCGGGATCGTCTGAGCCACATGTACATAATCGGGCGGACTGGTGTTGGAAAATCGACCTTGCTAGAAAACATGATCCAACAGGATATCGCAAAAGGTGAGGGGGTAACGCTACTGGATCCGCATGGTGATCTTATTGCGGGCATTGCCGCCACTATTCCTGAGCATCGAAAAGACGATGTGATCTATTTCGATGTTACGAATTGGCATCAGCCCTATGGATACAATCCACTCAAACGCGTTCCAAGAGAACGTCGTCCAATGGCGGCGTCCGGCATGATGGAGGTCTTCCGCAAGCTCTGGGGTGAGAAGGCCTGGGGACAGCGGATGGAGTATATCCTTCGCAATGCTCTTTTGGCACTCCTGGATCAACCTGCATCTGACCTTACCCATATCCAGCGGGTACTCACGGATAAATCGTTTCGGGAGCACATCGCCCGCAATGTTGAGCATCCACCGGTACGGGATTTCTGGCTGAAGGAATTCAAAGGTTATTCCTATCGCTATCGCGCCGAAGCCATCGCCCCAATCCAGAGCAAGATTGGCGCGTTTCTCTCGGATCCCAGGTTGTATCGCATCCTTGTTGAACCGAAGCGGCCGCTCTCACTGCGCAGCATTATGGATCAGGGGAAGATCCTGCTGGTTAATCTCAGTGTTGGACAGATTGGAACAGATAGCGCTGCCCTGCTTGGAGGTTTGTTGGTCACCACCCTCGGACTGGCAGGGATGAGCCGGGCTGATACGCCGCAACAACAGCGACGGCCTCATTGGCTGTATCTCGATGAGTTTCAGTCGTTTACCACTCTCTCAATGGCAACCATGCTTTCAGAAATTCGTAAGATGAACATCGGGATGTGCATGGCGCATCAGTATCTGCATCAGCTTGAGCCAGACATCCGGCATGCGGTGCTTGGGAATAGCGGAACGCTGATCTCCTTTCGTGTCGGTGCGGAGGATGCAGGCTTTCTCGCAAAAGAATGCCAATCCGTCTTTACTGCGCAGGATCTGATTAACCTACCTAATTATAATATGTATCTGAAACTGATGGTCGATGGGATGCCCAGCAGACCATTTAGCGCTGATACGCTGCCGATGCCCCAAGGCAGCGGTATGCTCCAAGTACTACGCACTAACTAGCCATAGCGGAATAAAAGGAGCAGCAACCATCCGTTTTTCATCTGTCAAAAATTTGGATATATCAGCTCTACGGACCCAGCGTAACTATGCCAGGACGTGAAATATGCCTAGCATATTCCTGAGTGATAGTTGAAATCAGTTCTTCACGTAGTCTGTATACCGGCTTCCAATCTTTAACCGCTTCGCGGGAGGCGCTGTGCGTGCAATTCAGAAACGCCGAAAGCTTACCCGCGCTCGATTCAGGGCCTACCAATAATGTGGGTGAGCGCCATTCGAGACCCGATTTCATTGATTTTCCAGAGTGAAACGTGACGCCGTCGGTCTTGGAGCCGTCGTCATTGCAGAATGCCCATTCCAGAGCTAGAAGGTATAAGAGCGGACCCTTCTTGGGTTGGGCATGATCACATGCAGCTCCAATCTGCACCAATCTCAAGAAACAGTTGTCCCAGTCCGCTTCTTGAAGCCCGAAAAATTTGTCGGATGCGATCACATCCCTGTCAATGCCGAAGTACTCGTTCAAAGAATCATCGACATTCTCGAAGGGAAACTCCAACACAGCGCCCAAGTCGGCGGGTTGAATAGGGGCGCTTCTTTCTGCTCGTGCAAAAGACTGGTGAATGGCGGAATTCACGGCGGCTTGCACGGAAACGGAGGCGTGTCTCTCATTTTGAAGCGGATCGACCAAGGCGACGTTCCACTCGTCTCCTGCCCCACCCTCCGGGTCATGTTCAGCAATCCGGTCCGCAAGGATCGGGCCCAGAACACGGTTTACGGCTTCCCGGGGATTCTCGCGCGCACGATTGGCTCCTGCCCCCGCTTGAGCCAGTCGGTAGAAAACTCTGCCAAGTTCCTGTTCAAATTCAGTGGATGCGCGCTTCTCTAGTGGGACAAGGTTTACAATAGACCTCAGTACTGCGTCAGCCGCAGCAAAGACATCCGCCTCCCAAGCAAAAAGAGCCTTCATCTGAGGGCTGGTCGACATTCGATCTCGAAGGTCAATTTGGAGTTTATCGGCATTTCGAACATCTCCGGTTTGTGTATCTATATACATACCCTTCTGGAGTTCGGTCATAAATACCGGAAGCAACTTCGCATCCGCACCAGTAAATCGTTCGAACAAAAACTCTTTAAGATTTTCAACTTCAGGTTTCTCGGCCCACAATACAATTCCATAGGGACCGCTGTCAGGACAAATAAGTTTCTGAATGACATCAGCAATTGCCGTAAAGGCAACTTTATTTCCCGTTCCAAACGTCGATCCAGTTGTCAGATTTTGATCCATAAAAAGGATTCTAGCGCTTGGTAGCTTCTGCCACTCACTAACGCTTTCATCGGTGTAGTGCTTTGCATGGCAATCGAGCCTAAGTTCATTCAATGTATCTTTGATGCCTTTAAGATGACTTTTCTTGTCGTCGATCACTACAAACCTTGATTTCAAAAACATATGCTATTCTCCGAGCTTAGGAAATCTCAGCGCCACTAATGCGCCGTCAAATTCGTCGGGAACATCGGCTTCAGCGGGATCAGGAAAGATGAGCGAGCCATCATTCAACTCCATAACCATATTCGCGTAGTAAAGGCCCATACCCATGCCTTCAGGTCTTCGCGAATAGAAAGGCCTCACTATCTCCGAAGGTGAATCCTGAAAGCCCGGACCGTTGTCAGCAACAATTATTGCTGGTCCACCTTCGAACCCCTCATCGATGTTTAGATAGATTCTGCGACCGCTCTCGTCATTTTCGTCCTCCGGCCACCGGGTACGTAGCCAGTAGATAGCGTTATCGATCAGGTTAGTAAGCGCACCCAAAGTCAAACCAAATGAACATGAAACCATCACACTTGGGAAGTCATCCTTGAGGGCTGGGCAATCAAGTTTAACGTTGTGGTGTCGGAAGCGTATCAAGCTGAGGTCGCGGGCGCGTTTCACTAGAACCTTTAGATCAACGGGCTTGCGATCTTTCTTGCGCAGTAGGTCAGAGAAGCCGTCGAGAAGGCGCATCATCTCCCTTACTTGCTCTGCGATCCCCTCAAGCTCCGGATTGCCCTCGATATTCTTATAGAGGGAACGTACGCCTTGTTCGATTTCATGAAAGACTACGGCAAGGCTTGTGCCTGAAATACCCGCAGATAATAATCTTTCTTTCATGCTGACGTATTCATTCTCAATTCTATCGAGAAGCGGATCGACCTGACCCGTTAAGTTGTTCTTTCGGGCAATTTCACGAATCCGGGAAACTGGTTCCATGATGCTTCGGGTTTCCGGATCCTGTATATCACCAAGGATTTCCCGTATCGCCTTCCGGTCAACTTCCCGTTCTCGTTGCAAGGGCTCAATAGCTCCTATGACGGCTCTTCGAAAACGTTCATAGGCCGCATTTTCGATAAAGCCTTCACGGTTTGATTTTTCGACTAGCTCGGTGTTTTGTTGCTGTGTGAGCGAGATATGCCCAACGATAATGTTACGACTCAGTCCTTTGGTCGGGTTGTTCACTCTTCGAAGATCAAGACCAAGCCAATCATTGCTTCGTTCTCCATAGTCATAGACGCGAATGCCATCTCGATAAACGCGAATGCCACCGTTTTCTTCGAGGAAATCGCGGATCAGACGGATTTCACCCATCCGGCTTGTGATTCTAGCTGAAAGATCAAAGGCATATATCTCACCAACGATTGGCCCGACACCTTCGAGCATCTCTTCATCAGCAATGACCTTTTTCATTGTGGGGCTTTGCGACTTGCGGCTAAACAGTGGATCATCGTCATCGATTTCTGCCGGCGGCACCAGGAGTCGGCCTTCTTCCTGGATAACTTCCCGGGGCTCTCGCGCTATCCCCGGTATCTTCTGGAAGCTGTACCTGTAGCTGAAATTCTTGCCGTCAAAATGGAACGTGTATTTCCAAGGAGCTCGCTTAAGTATCTCTGTCGGATCAGGAAGCCTCTCGATCCACTGCGGATATTCCGGCACTTTAAGCGACGCTACAAAATCGTCCTTGGTATCTTTACCGAATGGGGATGATATTGAAGTAATCTGGCGGTACAGGCGCCTGATCTCCCCTCGCGTCCAGCGCTTCTCCCGAAGCTCGGAAATTGTGATCTCCGTTCCGGTTTGATCTCCCGAAAAGACCTCGGGTTTGCGCGTCGTGATGTTTATATGCGCATCTTCAAGAAACTCATGTGTCATGAGTTCGGTCCAGTTGATTTTCACGACAACCTCGTCGTGCCCATCTGCCCGCGTTACAAGCTTGATCTGATCGCCGAGCTTATGAACAGACAGTCGCCCAAGACCCTTTGACCCAAGTGGCAGTCGCCCTTTCGGGGTTCGTTTGCGAGCTTTCAGCTCTTTCTCTTTGTGATCGTGAGCGATAATCAGCCAGATATTCTTTATTGTATCCAGAGACATACCGATTCCGTCATCGGAAACAACGATAATGGGTTCGTCAGTGCCAATTCCCAAAATTTCTACATTCAAATACGAAGCATCTGCATCGTAGGCGTTCTTCACGAGTTCGAAGACAGCAAGCCTAGGAGTCCCAATGAGCTGGTCGCCCAAGTGCTGAAGTATGCGCGCTCGTGACTTGAAGCTATATTGTTGATCAACGTCACTCATTCAGTGTTTCCAAGCGGTCCCGCGAGGCAAGAAGCACTCACGCCAAAATCTAAGGCGGCACGAACATTGGACCTCAGCCGCTGTGGAAAATCCATCATTTTGAACATCGTCGTGCCTTTCAAAAAACTGCATTAACATGCGCTTGCCGAACCCAAATCAAGAAATCTATGCATCTGTAAAGCTTGATACTACTTCAAATCGGTCATACAAGTCCTCCATGTCGCCTGATTTTATCCGAAACTGGCTCCGACGCTTGATGCCTGGCTTTGCTGAGGATGCATTTTCAAGCTTGATGCCCGGATCATAGTACACATCGCCTTTGGCCAAGGCTCTGACAAGATGATTGAAACTGGTTCCTTCGCCTATTCTGACAGTGGCGCCGTATCGATAGCTACGCTCAGCGTCTGTCCTTACTTCTCCCGGCACATATACGGCTTTTGCGTGCTTACGGTTCCAGATGTTCAGCAGGCCAGTGAAGCTCCAGGCCGCAGCTACTTCGCCGCGATCATCAAGCAAGTTCAATGAGCCTTCCGGGTTGGTTATCTGTCCATTCGCCAAGTCGTACCCGTCCAGAACCAGCGTCAAGTGCGTGCTGTCATGGCGCACTCCAACGCGATGCACACCTCCGAAGTTGAGCCTGTCTTTGCGGCCCATCTTGTCTTCATAGCCGTAAGTGCGAATGAAGTCTTCCACGCCTGCTTTTCTGTAGAATCCGCCAGTCGGTTCAGGTGTCATAAGCGTAATGGCTTTGCCTGGTGGCGGAGGCCTTGTGAAATTGCCGACCTGATTGGCTTTGACCTCCCAACCTTCGAAATCGGGTTCAGCCAGGCCGTTTCGAGCAACACCCAGCTCAGCTTCGAGTGTGTAGCCAATGCAGTTAGACGAGCGGCAGGGTACTATCGATCCATCCTGCCTCAGTGCTTTCGATACTATCCAGTCCAACTCGTGGATGCGTCGCAGTTCCCTGAACAGGATGTCCCGCGTTGAGGCCTTGCGAGCTTCTAGTGGGATAATGCGGAATACACCCTCGGTTTCCAGCTCTCCAAGTGATGCGATTTCACGGGCAATCTTGCTGTCCGGTCCGACACACCAGCCAATGATCCTGCGATCTCTGGTTATCCCGAAAAACAGAATTCGTCCGGGCATTCGTGTCGTGAGGAGATGAGATGGCGCGTTGCGAGCACGATTGAGAAAGCCTGAAAAACGCACTTCCGGGTACTGTGGATAGAGGATTAGTTTCGCATCTGGAGCCGGAACGCTTTCGCCGTCGGGTTGGAGCCATTCGAGTGGAAGAGGTGCTTTCATAACCCGGTTACCTTTGGGGGTGACATCTACATAAGCAGTTCCTGATGGCAGGATGTTTGCTACGTCCATACTTCCAGAAAGGTATGGTTGGTTCTTTGAATTGTCGTTTGGCGCGAGCTCTTTGATCAGTAATCTTTTTACGTCAAGCACTTTCATTCTGTGGCGCAGTTCATCTAACGTAAAATCCGGTAAAGGTCCTTCACTATTATGCCTTGATTTCGATTGGTCTCCCATCGGCAGCTCGCCCTGATCACTCACATCTGTTCTCCTGAGATCTCGCCCTCAACCTCATCGCCTTTGATCCACACAGTTATCCGGCCTAGAAGTTCATCCAGATCAATACGGGATTTTCCTTTTAACGCGCATTCCCATATTGTCATTACTCGCAATTTTTTATCAAGAAGATCATCAATTTTTCGCCTGTCACGTGCAATATTGCCTTTAATCTTATTACTCCAGAATTCCTCTCTGGATTTAGGCCATTTGAACAGGTGACATGAATGGCCGTGCCAGAAACATCCGTTGACGAATATTACTGCACGGTATTTCGGAAATACCAGGTCGGGTTTGCCGGGAAGTTCCTTCACGTGCAGGCGATACCGGAAACCCGCTCTATACAGAAGTTTTCTAATTATTATTTCAGGTTTCGTATCTTTCGCGCCTATACCTGCCATCATACTGCTTCTTTTCCCGGGCGAGACGATATCGGTCATTGCGGGTTCCAGTTATTCTGCAGCGTCTGGTAATAGCTTTGACTGCTCAGGGCTTTCATCCACGATAAAAGGTTTCATGTGTCGGGCTATTGCTTCTATAACCGGGACAACAACCGAGTTTCCAAACTGTTTGTAAGCCCGTGTGTCGGATACCGGTATGATCATTTCCGACTTGCGCCCCTTGTCATATCCCATAAGGCGAGCACACTCTCGCGGAGTAAGCCGTCTTGGATTCATACCATCCTGCCTGATCAGAATTTCGCTGCCATCCTTGTAATATCGTGCCGATAGGGTTCTTGCCTTGTCCTCTGGTCCATTTAGGCCATATCCGAATCCGTTACCCGCTGCCTTGTGTTTCTTGGCATAATTCTGGAGATACTCCCACAATTTGTCAGTCAGGGTGTACTTAGGGTTTACGAAAGATCTGGTGTTGCTACCGACATCGATCGCAGGAAGTGTATAGTCGCCTTCCGGTTCTTCGCTCTCGTCATGCAGGATTGAGCCCAAAGCCGGACCACTCTGAGGATTGACAAAATTCAGCTTATCAAAGTTGAAACCGCTTTTGTTTCTGAAGCCTACAATGAAAATACGCTCGCGGTGTTGGGGCACATATCCCTTGGCGTCAATAATTTTAACTGAGGTATGGTAGCCAAGTGCATGAAGGGCATCCATGATGGTCTTGAAGGTGTCACCCTTATTGTGATTTTTCAAATTTTTCACATTTTCCAGAAGAAATGCCCTGGGCTCATGGTATTCCAGAATTCTCAGGACATCATAGAACAGGGTGCCTTGAGTTTTGTCCTCGAATCCATGCGCACGACCGAGTGCCTTCTTTTTCGAGACGCCAGCAATGCTGAAAGGTTGGCAAGGGAAGCCTGCAAGCAGGACTTCGTGTTTGGGGATATCAGCGGGATTAACCTTTGTGATGTCTCCTGTGATATGATGATCGTCATGGAAATTTGCGCGATATGTACGCTGCGCATATTCATCCCATTCGCATGTATAGATGCATTTACCGCCAACTGCCTCAAAACCGCGGCGGATACCGCCAATTCCTGCAAACAGGTCAATGAACCTGAAATCAGGATGCGGGTTGCGAAAACTCTTTTTGTATTCGAGTTTGTCTCGGAGAATTTCAAAGCAATGTTTCTTTGGCTCGATCTCACCATTTTCCCAGCGATAGATGGTCTTTACATTTACGCCTAACAGGTGAGCAACCTCCTCAACAGACAAGGCATTCTGCTCACGCAACTCACGAAAATCCAACTCTTGCATCGTCTCTCTCTGAATTTCTTGCTGGGACATATTTTGACATTTTGGGGAGATTAACACCCAGAAGTTAGAGTGTAAAGTCTGATTGTTCTGATTTTGTTCTATTTTGGCAGGTAATTTCAAACCGGCACTTTCAGAGCAAAGCCGTTACAATTTTCAGTCATTGGCAGCATCTTCGTGACACCAATGAATGCTTCTCCAATTAATTTACCAAAAAGAACTCCCACTTCCCCATCAGTCTTTTCCGCTTCTCAAACCTATCAGACCGCTGATAAGCCCGTACGATGCTAGAATCCACCTGATGCCCCAAGGCAGCCTCCTTCACATCAAACTCAGCATCGGTTTGTTCTTCCACCCAGGTCCGGAATGTCGCTCTGAAGCCGTGAGGGCGGGCATCATAGCCTTCGCGCTCCATAAAGCGGGACATGGTGGCGTCGGACATTGGTTTTCCGCTGATAGACGGAAACAGCAGCTTTTGACTATCACTTTGCTTCGCTTGCTTGATGACCGCTAATGCTTCTGTCGTTAGAGGGATACGGTGGGCTTTGCCGGTTTTAGTTCGTTCTGGCGGCAGTGACCAGACATCCCCCTCTATCTCGTCAAACGTCGCAAACCGTATTTCGCTTGTCCGTGCCGCTGTGAGCATCAAAAAGCGAAGAGCGTAGCAGGATTGCAGATCCTTTGTTTTGAGCCATTTATAAAACTTCGGGGCTTCCTCATAGGGGAGGGACGGAATATGAGACGGCGTATGGCGTTGTTTGCCTAAAAGCGCCTGTGCCTTCATCACCGCCTGCAAATCCACATCCAGCCCAAGGGCGGCCGCATGCTTCAAGGTAAGGTTCATGCGGTTCAGGGCTTTGCGAGCAGCGACCGGCTTGTCATGCCAGATGGGCTCCAAATGTTTTTTCAGGATATGCTGGTCAATGGATTCGATTGGCTTCTTGCCAAGCTTCGGCAGGATATGCATCGACAAGGGCGAGAGCCATCTGCCCGCCTTGCCATCATCCTTCAATTCCGCCTGTCTGGCCTCAAAGCAACTCATGACTGCTTCCTTGACGGTTACCTTCTCAATTGGCTGTCGCACCCTCTGTCGTTCTTCGATGGGATCAATACCCTCCCACAATTGCTTGCGGGCAGCAGAGGCTCGCTCCCGGGCTTCAGCAATAGAAACATCGGGCCAGGATCCCAGCCCCATTTCCCTGCGCTTTCCCGATACCGACAATCGCAGCACCCATTTGCCGAATTCCTTGGACCGCTTTATCAGCCATAAACCTTGTCCATCGGCATATTTTCCGGCAGAAAGGTTCCTGGCTTTCATTTGATTCAGCGTTTTATAGATCATCAGTCCACCTTTTTTAGCCTCTTTTGGCCCCCCGTTCAGTCCCCCTTTGGCCTTGTGAAGCAGTGAAATCCTATGTTACACCATGATCAGGAGCATATCCATATTATTGATTTAAAACATGTATTTAGTTACACTATGAGCAGCTATGACTTTTCCAACTCGTGCGGGCCAGGGGCACCATCGAGTTTTCCTCGTGTTGACTTATCCAAACAGAAATTCTTAACGATATGCTAAGATCTGGCCGTTAGGATTCCGGAGAATAATGCTGGTTTCTTGACTGTTGAGGTTACATAAAATGCCTGTCCTGATGATGTCGGCCGGTGGTCTGGTCCTTCTCGCAGCGATCTGGGATGTCTTTTCGCGCCGGATACCAAACCTGCTCCCCCTGATCATTGCCGCTCTTTATTTGTTGCAGGCTGGAATTGCCGGTGACTGGGCGGCGCTTCCCTGGCATTTGCTCTGCGGCGCCGGTGTTCTTGTTGTGGGGATTGTCATTTTCTCGTTCGGTTGGCTTGGCGGCGGCGACGTGAAACTTCTCGCCGCGCTCGCCCTTTGGGCAGGACCGGACCAGCTTCTCCTGCTCTTGCTGATGACATGCCTTGCCGGAGGGGCATTGGCTGTCGTTTATGTCCTGCCAATCATCCTTTACCGAATACCCGCTATATCCGGGCTGATTGACTGGTTTTTCATATCTGTCCTGAAAAAACCGGCGCCACATTTACAGGCCGGCAAAACACTCGGTCTACAACTCCCTTATGGCGTCGCCATTGCCATTGCGGGTTTCGTTGTTTTCTATCAGTTCTTCCGGGTTATGTAGGGGCCGCGACCCTAGTTATCTCTGTCTTTTGCAAGCAACCCTTCATCCGATGTCGTTGCATGCTTTAGAACGCTGCGGTCACTCACCATCGCTTCGGCCACCTTCTCACATATTTCATCAAGGGTGAACGGTTTTGCAATCACGTCATGAATCAGCATTTCGAGATTGTAGGCCCGTTGCCGTTCCGCCGCATAACCGGTCATCATCAATATCCTGACACCCGGGAATTCCTTGGTGACTTTAAGGGCCAGCGCAATACCATCCATGACCGGCATGACAATATCGGTGAGCAACAAGTCGAATGGTTTGGAACTTTGCAGGATGGTCAACGCTTCCGCTCCATCCGCCACAGCAACGACCTCATGACCGTGATGCGTCAGAGCGCGAGTGATAAATTCCCGAAGAGCGGCTTCATCTTCTGCAACTAGAATACGCGCCATATGAAATTCCGTTCAATGCTTGATGATATGACCGATATAGGGAAGTTCCCGATAGTAATGAGCAAAATCCAACCCGTACCCGACGACAAACAAATCCGGACAGTCGAACCCGACAAAATCAGCTTCGAAATCAGAAGTCCGCTTTCCCTTTTTATCAAGCATCAGACAGGTTTTCACCGTTTCTGCGCCCCGGGAAAGGAGCTCCTTTGTCGCAAAAGCCATGGTGCGGCCGGATTCCAGGATATCATCAATCAGTAAAACCTTGCGGCCCTTTACCGTATCGACAATATCACGGGTGATAACCACAGTTCCGCTACTGATCGTTTTATCTCCGTAAGACGACAACGCCATAAAGTCGATTTGCGGGTTAACGCCAGCATGATGCAGGGCGCGAATGAGATCCGCCGCGAAGACAAAACTCCCCTTCAACACCGCAATAACCAGAATATCCGATCCCATGGTTGCCGCGATTTCCTCCGCCAGTTCGTCATTGCGCTTGGCGATATCCGCACTGGCGAACAGAATTTCAATCTCGGGCCTAGCTTCTGCCATGTTCTTCAAATTCCCCAACACTTGCAGATGAAAACCTGCCGATCCAGTTGCATCTAATTTTCCGGGTCGATCAAATCAACTTTGACATTCTTCGCTTCTTCCGGCGGCTGATTCATGCTGGTAGAGAAATCCACCTGACCCCAGGGCATAACCTCGGATTCTTCAACGGTGGTGGTCCAGCTATAAACGCTTTGCCCCGTCTCATCGATAAGCGCGACCTTGATTCTCGGCAAGGCCTGCGGGCTGTCCGTAATATTCTTGATAATGCCGGAAACGGTCAAGGTCGTAACACCATCCTTCAAGACGGATCTGGTCTTGAGGTCATGTATTTCCAAGCCGAGCATATTCTGCGTTTCAACATCTATACGCACATACTGGTAATATTCAGCCGAACCCGGCCAGACCTGCACCACGGCGTTCCGTCCAAAATAGGCGCCGCAAACAAGAGCGCCCAATATCAGAAGGAGGAGGAGCCAAGCAAGCCAACGCCGCTTTTTACCGCTATTTGCCGGGGAAGCATTTCGCGATTGAGCCTTTGTCATCTGCTCAATGCTCATGCCGGACTGTGCTTGTCCCGCGTCCTCCGGTTTAACGTTTTCTTTTTCCAGAGCGTCGGGCGCGACAGGTTTCGGCGTGTCGCCGGGTTGAAATTCCCGCCACTTATGGCCACATTTGGCACATTTTACCGCACGCCCTTCCGGGCCGACGGTAATCGGGTCAATCGAATAACGGGTTGAGCAACTCGGACAAGTTAGAATCATCGGCCAGAAACACCAGCTCACGAATTAAAGTTTCTTTTTTATAGGCGTTTGCTTGGACATGCACAAGACTGGCTGATAAATCTATCATAGTTTATCTTTCGTCGCGTATTTTTAGGAGGACGGATTGGTCAGGTTTGAAAATGTCGGCATGCGCTATGGTCTCGGACCGGAAGTGTTGCGTGATATCAACTTTCACCTGCGTCCGGGGTCTTTTCATTTCCTGACAGGTCCGACAGGTGCCGGCAAAAGCTCCCTGCTGAAACTGCTGGCTCTCTCCCATCGTCCAAGCCGGGGGCTGATCACGCTTTTCAATAAGGAAGTCTCGGGCCTCGCCCGGGATGACCTGCCCGCCATGCGCCGGAAAATCGGCGTTGTTTTTCAGGATTTTCGCCTGCTTGATCATCTTTCCGCTCTTGAGAATGTCGCCTTGCCTCTGAAAATTGCAGGCGCAAAAAATGTCCAGATTTACCAGCATGTCGCCGAACTGCTTGAATGGGTGGGGCTTGGCCGCCAGGTCGACGCCAAACCGCCAACACTTTCCGGTGGCGAAAAACAGCGGGTCGCGATTGCCCGCGCCGTCATAAACCGTCCCCAACTCCTGATCGCGGATGAACCAACCGGCAGCATGGATGCGGAAATGGGCCTTCGATTGATGTATCTGTTTCAGGAACTCAACAAGATCGGCACAACTGTCGTCGTTGCAACCCATGATCTTGAACTCATCAAGCGATTCGGCAACCCGGTCATGTATCTGAAGGACGGTATGCTGACAACCAGCGGCCCAAATCAGACACCGGCTCAGTCCAGCAAGGCCGATACATGATGCAGATTTTTGGAAAATCGGCTGAATTACAGCTCGAAAAAGATGTCTCAACGCGATATCTGCCCGTTGTGATATCCGCCATGATCTTCCTGGCGGCACTGTCAATCGGCGGCCTTTTCTCGCTAAACAATGCCATCAACGACTGGTCGGAGACCCTCACCGGAAACCTCACCGTGGAAATCGCCTTTGACCCGAAGGCAGATCTGGACCAAAAGGTCGAGGATGCCGTCAAGCTTCTCACCAATACGCCGGGAGTTGCCGCCGCCCGCGCCATTGAACGCCATGAAACCCTCAAGCTGCTGGAGCCGTTCCTTGGCAAGAATACAGCCTTGGGCGATTTGCCCGTGCCCCGGCTGATAGAGGTGATTATTGCGCAGGAAAGCGCCATTGACCTTGCCGCACTCAATGAAAAGCTGTCCGAGTCGGTTCCCGGTGCGCGCCTTGACATACATCGTCCCTGGCTGGACAAGATGGTTCTACTTGGACGTTCCATACAGCTGCTTGCCGCCGCCATCATGCTACTGATTGGTGGCGTGACAGTGATTATCGTCATATTTGCCGTGCGCACCGGCCTTATCATGCATTCAGAAGTCATACAGGTTCTTCACCTGATTGGCGCGCGAGACAACTATATTGCGGAGCAGTTCCAGAACTATTTTTCACGACTCAGTTTTCTCGGTGCCCTGCCCGGCCTTATCGTCGCCATCATTGTCATGTTTGTTTTCAATTTTCTGGTCGGTTCGCTTGAGGCCTCGATGTTGCCGCCCTTGTCTGTTGGTATTGAAGGGATAATTGCCTTGTTATTGCTCCCCATCCTTGTTGCCCTGCTCACTAAATATACGGTGCGGTTGGTCGTCCTGAAATCGCTTGGCCGGATGATGTAGGATGCTGGTTTTGCTGGACAGGGATGGCGTAATTAATGAGGACCGGGCAGATTTCGTCAAATCCCCGGCCGAACTGATTTTTATTCCGAAAGCTCTGGAAGCAATTGCACGGCTTAATGGCCACGGGCATAAACTGGCTGTTGTTACCAACCAGTCCTGTATCGGGCGCGGCATCATCAATGAAGATCAACTTGATTCTATTCACGGAAAGCTGCGCGATGCCCTGGCGAAAGTGGCCGGGCGGCTTGATGATATAATCATCGCACCGGATGCCCCCTGGGCGGCAACGGAGCGGCGAAAACCGGGTCCGGGAATGCTGATAGAGGCGATGCGGAAATTCAATATGCTTCCTGCCGAAACTGTTTTAATTGGCGATAGCGAACGGGACATTGAGGCGGCTAAATCCGCTAGCTGCCACCGAATTCTCGTGCAAACGGGAAAGGGGAGAAAAACCCTGGCGGATGGCCTGAAGCGTCATTTGATGCCAGTCCATATCGCAGCTGATTTGGACGAAGCGGCGAATTTCATTCTTGAAGGAAGGTTCTAGAGCATGCCCTTCGGTATAAGAGGTGTTTTAGCAACCCTGTTCATTTTACTCTGCCTCTGGCTGGGTGCCTTTCTGACTTTTATGGCAGAAGTCAGCGATGTGATGCCAACGCCACCGCAAAAGGTTAGCGGCATAGTCATATTGACGGGCACCCCCGCCCGGCTGACGGCCGGATTTGACCTGCTTAAGGACAATGAAGGGGCAAGATTGCTCGTCTCCGGTGTAAATTCCAAAGTTACACGTGAAACATTACGTCAGGCGACAGGGCAGAGTCAGGAACTTATGAATTGCTGCGTTGATCTGGGGCGGCTCGCCCGGAACACAGTCGGCAACGCCTATGAAGCATCACTTTGGGCAAAATCCCACAACTTCAACAGCTTGGCGATTGTCACCAGCGCCTATCACATGCCGCGTAGCCTCGTTGAATTGAAACGGGAGATGCCGGACGTCAAACTTATTGCGTATCCGGTGGCAAGTGATACGCTCGAACTAACCGGCTGGTGGAAAAACCCGCGAGCCTTTATGGTGGTTGCCGGTGAGTTTAACAAATATGTTTTCAGTCTTGTCCGGGCCCGGCTCGATTAACCTCTGCCGAAAGAGAGTTTTGTGACACAACTGCGTTCCCTTGGCTTTTTCATTTGCTTTTTTGCCTGGTCGGTCGTCATGAACCTGGCCTTCCTGCCCGCTCTGCCCTTTGACCGGAAATGGATTGTCCTCGGGCAGCGTATCTGGACCAATGGAATTGTTTTTCTGCTTCAGAGTATTTGCGGTCTTCGCCTGGAAATCCGCGGGGCGGAATATTTACCCAAGGGCGCCGCGCTACTGGCAGCAAAACACCAGTCCGCCTTTGAAACCATGATTTTTCACCGGATTACGGATGATCCCGCTGTTGTTCTCAAAAAAGAGCTCCTGAACATCCCGGTTTATGGCTGGTACTGCCGCAAAACGAAGATGATTGCCGTCGATCGCAAGGGCCATGCCGCGGCGTTAAAATCGATGCTAACGCAGGCACAGCAGGCGATCGAAGATGAGCGGCCTATCATCATCTTCCCCGAAGGTACCCGTTCACCTTTGGATGAGGACTTGCCGTTTCAGCCCGGCATTGCTGCGCTATATACGAAATTGCAACAACCGGTCACCCCGATCGCTCTTAACACCGGGCTTTTCTGGCCACGGAAAAGCTTCTTCTGCCGACCCGGCGTAATGGTCATCGAATTTCTTCCGCCAATCGAAGCGGGCCTTGATCGCAAAGTCTTTATGAAAGAGCTGAAGGAACGTATCGAGACAAAAACCCAAGCGCTTGTTGCCGAAGGGCGCGAGAAGTATCTTTCGTAACGCTAATCACGCACTTTAAATTTTGCGCAATGTTCCTTTGAGACTATATTTAAAGATAGATTGAATTTACAGAATACGAGGTGCCTCATGCCACCCGTTGCGCCCATTTCCCAACAGATCTGGGATATGAAATACCGGCACAGATCCGCCGACGACAGTAACAAGGAACGCTCAATCGACGATAGCTGGCGGCGCGTTGCCAAAGCCATGGCCGAAGTTGAGCCGGCCGAATCCCGCAAAAAATGGGAAGACCGTTTTTACGCTCTTCTCGAAGACTATAAATTCCTGCCCGCAGGGCGTATCTTGTCAGGCGCGGGGACGAAGCGGAAAGTCACCCTGTTTAACTGCTTCGTCATGGGTGACATTGGCGATGACATGTCTTCCATCTTCGATAACCTGAAGGAAGCCGCGCTGACCATGCAGCAGGGCGGGGGGATTGGCTATAATTTCTCGACCCTAAGACCGAAAGGCGCCCCTGTGCACGGCATGGGATCGGATGCCTCTGGCCCGCTCAGCTTTATGGATGTGTGGGACAGCATGTGCCGCACGATCATGAGCGCGGGCTCCCGCCGCGGTGCCATGATGGCAACGATTCGGTGTGACCACCCGGATATCCTCGACTTTATCAAGGCAAAGCAAGACCCCGGACGCCTCCGGATGTTCAATCTCTCGGTTCTGGTAACGGATGCGTTTATGGAGGCGGTCAAGAAGGATGACGCGTGGGAACTCCGCTTTGACGGAACGGTGTACAATACAGTTCAGGCCCGCGATCTTTGGAACGAGATTATGCGCGCAACCTACGCCTTCGCGGAGCCGGGCGTCATCTTTATCGACCGCATCAACGCCCGGAACAATTTATATTATTGCGAGACCATAACCGGCACCAATCCATGCGGGGAACAGCCGCTACCTCCTTATGGCGCCTGCCTTTTGGGATCTGTCAACCTGACCAAAATGGTGACGAAGCCATTTGAGAAAAAAGCCACTATCGATATGGATAAACTTGATGGCGTGGTGAGAGACGCCATCCGCTTGATGGACAATGTGATCGATGTGTCCGGTTATCCCCTGTCCGAGCAAGTAAACGAAGCCCGGACAAAACGACGGATCGGACTGGGGATTACCGGGCTCGCCGACGCGCTGATCATGTGCGGCGTACGCTATGGCTCTGAAAAATCTCTCGATCTCTCCCGCAAGTGGATGACGCAGATCCAGCGTTCCGCCTATCTTGCCTCCACCGAACTTGCGAAGGAAAAGGGAGCGTTCCCGCTCTATGACAAGGAAAAATATCTTGCTGGCGAGACAATCCAGAAACTCGACAAGGATGTACAGAAAGCCATCGCTGAAAATGGAATACGAAACGCCCTTGTGACCTCGGTCGCGCCGACGGGAACCATTTCATTGCTGGCTGACAACGTCTCAAGCGGGATCGAACCGGTCTTCAGTTTTTCCTACACGCGCAACGTGCTGATGCCCGATGATAGCCGCAAGACGGAGGAAGTAACCGATTATGCGCTTCGGCTTTTCCGGCGATTGAAAGGCGAAGATGCTCCGCTGCCCGACTACTTCGTGGATGCGCAGGTTCTAACGCCGCCGGACCATGTGCGTATGCAGGCAGCCGTGCAGGACTATATCGACAGTTCCATTTCCAAAACCATTAACTGCCCCGAGGACATCAGCTTCGAAAATTTCAAGGATATTTATCTTCAGGCCTATGAGCAGGGCTGCAAGGGCTGCACAACCTATCGGCCCAACGATATTACCGGAGCCGTCCTTGAGGTGAAGAAGGAAAGCGATATCACCGCTCAGCCGGACTTGCCACTGCAAGAACCATTCTCCACACCCGATGACAGCTTTGAGGCGGGCGGAATAGTCT
>TARA_R110002124_G_scaffold152901_2_pt1 | contig 41659 bp, 45 predicted proteins | sample TARA_R110002124 | Tara Oceans TARA_R110002124 (sample SAMEA4397445) | marine metagenome | biome: Polar Biome; feature: [SRF] surface water layer (ENVO:00010504); material: water (ENVO:00002006), including particulate matter (ENVO:01000060) such as... | depth 5 m
CTTGAAGCTACAGCAGGAAGAAATGATGAATCTATTTCTTATAATGACATCAAACTTCAATTTGGAGGTAAATCTGAATTATTGGCTTATGTTGGTCATGATGGATTAATGGAATTTAATGTTTAAGGTAATTTTACACCTATAAATGAAACTAAACGAGATGCTATAGTCTTAGCATGTATTAGTAAAGGTTATTTTAAACCCTATTTTGAACAAACCAAAGTTAACCCTCTAGTTTGGACAACAGGTTTAATGGCACCTGAAGCTTATACCTTAAAATCAGCCATTGATGGATGGATTTTAAATGAAATTGATGCTCAAATCAGAGAACGCGCTGCACAAGCTTATCATAAATATCAGAAGTGTGGTGTAAAAGGAGCTCGTAGGTTGTTGGTTACTGGGAATTAATTTTCACCGTCAGTTCGAGTGAAATTCATTTTTCTTGAGTTTTGTATCGAGAACCATTTTTAAAGATATTTTGTAATTGTAGTAAAAAGCTTCTCGATACAATTCCACATACTTCAGAATCACTCGAAGTGACAGACACATAATCAAGTTACTTCAATATGCTTTTCACAATTTTTAAATGATGATCTGTATGCGCATCCAAGAAACGGATGACTCTAGATGTGTTTACATTACCAAATAAAGGATGTTTAAAATAAGCGTTTTTATCTAAACTTGGAATTGCTTTTATATTCTGTCTTGCTTCTGCTAATTGTGTTTTAATATCGTCTATTAAAATAGTTTCTGAGGGCAATACATATTTTGGTGCTTTTGCTTTTCCTCTTGGAAAGAATTTAAGTTTTAATAATAACTTCCCTAAAAAGCTAAAATTGTCAATATATGAGGCTGAATCAGAATTCTGCATGTTTTTTACAACACTATTAATAACTTTTAAGCTGTGATCTAAATGCCAAGACACATTAACTTTTGAAACTTTAATATTTAAAACCTCACTATTTGGTAAATAACCTTCAATATCGTTTAATGCATTTTGCAAAACTGTAAGGTCTAATGTTTTCATTTTGTTTTATTAAAAAGGGGATTAAAATAAAAACCCAAATGTTCAATTGAACATTTGGGTTTTGAAAATTTGAGATTCCTTTTTTAAAGGAATTTGTTAATATCTATAATGCTCAGGCTTATAAGGACCCTCAACTTTCACTCCAATATAATCTGCTTGGTATTCTGCCAATTCCGTAAGCTCAACACCGATTTTCTCTAAGTGTAATTTTGCTACTTTTTCATCTAAATACTTTGGTAACATATACACATCATTTTTATAGGCTGCGCTGTTTTTCCAAAGTTCTATTTGTGCTAAAGTTTGGTTAGTAAATGAGTTACTCATTACAAAACTTGGGTGACCAGTTGCACAACCTAAGTTTACTAAACGACCTTCTGCAAGTAAGATAATATCTTTTCCGTTAATGTTATACTTATCTACTTGAGGCTTAATTGTATCTTTAGTATGACCATGCTTTTCGTTTAACCAACCCACTTGTATTTCGTTATCAAAATGACCAATGTTACAAACGATGACTTTGTCTTTCATTGCTTCAAAATGCTCAGCACGTACTATATCTTTGTTTCCAGTAGTTGTAATAATAATATCAGAATTTGCAACAACCGTTTCTAATTTCTTTACTTCAAAACCATCCATTGCAGCTTGTAATGCACAAATTGGGTCAATTTCAGTAACCGTAACAATACTTCCTGCTCCTTTAAAAGAAGCTGCTGTACCTTTACCAACATCACCATAACCACAAACGGTTACACGTTTTCCGGCTAACATAATATCTGTTGCTCTTCGAATTGCATCTACAGCAGATTCTTTACAACCGTATTTATTATCGAATTTAGATTTTGTTACAGAGTCGTTTACATTAATTGCTGGCATTGTTAATGTACCATTTTTAACACGCTCGTAAAGTCTGTGAACTCCTGTTGTAGTTTCTTCAGAAAGTCCTTTAATTCCAGCAGATAATTCAGGATATCTATCTAAAACCATATTAGTTAAATCACCACCATCATCTAAAATCATATTTAATGGTTTTCTGTCTTCACCGAAAAATAAGGTTTGCTCTATACACCAATCAAATTCTTCTTCTGTCATGTCTTTCCATGCATACACAGCAGTGCCAGTAGCAGCAATAGCAGCAGCAGCCTGATCTTGAGTAGAGAAAATATTACAAGAACTCCAAGTTACTTCTGCACCTAAAGCTTGTAAAGTTTCAATTAAAACCGCAGTTTGAATCGTCATGTGTAAACAACCAGCAATACGAGATCCTTTTAAAGGTTGCTCGTTTTTATATTCTTCACGCAGACTCATTAAGCCTGGCATTTCTGCTTCAGCTAATTCAATCTCTTTTCTTCCCCAAGCCGCCATCGACATATCTTTTACCTTGTTAGGTACGTAAGCAATTGTTTTTGTACTCATACTCTTTTTTTTCTTGTTTTTAAAATTGTACTTGCCTTTGAGTTTATGGCTTTAATAACTAAATTCGCTATATCTAAAAACACCAAATCTGCCTTAGGCGATGCAAAGATAATCAATAACATTTAGAATATTAAATGCCTCTATATAAATCGATTAGTGTCAACTCACAAACTACTGTTAAAATCTGGAAGATTAAAGAGTCTTATGATGACTTATTAAATCCTCTAAATTTGAAACCCCAAAGTTTAGAACGTGTTTTAGGCATGAAAAGCGAGCTTCATCAGCGTGGTTTTTTGAGTGTACGTCATTTACTAAGAGAGTTTGGTTATACTGACCAAGATTTATATTACGACGCTAATGGAAAACCACACCTCAAGGATGGAAAACATATTTCCATTACACATTCCTTTACCTTTTCGGGAGTAATTGTAAGTGACAAAGAAGTAGGTATTGATATTGAAAAGCAGCGCGATAAGATAGGAATCATAGCCAAGAAATTTGTGGATTATGAATTTGATTATTTGGATAAAACATCTGAAGATTACATTAGAAAACTCACCATAATTTGGGGAATTAAAGAATCATTATATAAGCTATTTGCTACTCCTGGAATGCTATTTAAAGATCATTTTTTAGTGATTCCGTTTATGCTTGAAGATGTAAGTACAGTTGCGTGGATAGATTACAAATCTAAAAAGTATAGATACAATACAGCCTTTCTAGAATTTGAAGAGTTTACATGTGCTTATGTTGTCCCATAATGAGTAAGATCTTTCAAAATATAATTACTTCGTCAAAATCAGGCAAAAAATTATTAGCCGTATTAATTGATCCTGATAAGATGAAAATTGAGTCTGTTTTGGATTTTATTTCTAAAGTCAATCAATCTATAGCTACACATATTTTTGTTGGTGGAAGTGAAGTTGACGAAGGAGTTACTGAAACTTTGGTCGTAGAAATTAAAAGGCACACAGATTTACCCGTGGTTTTGTTTCCTGGAGATGTGATTCAGATTTCAGATAAAGCAGATGGTATTTTGTTTTTATCTTTAATATCTGGCAGAAACCCAGAGTATCTCATTGGGAAACATGTGGAAGCCGTTTCGAAATTAAAAGATGCAAGTCTAGAAGTGATTCCAACAGGTTATATATTGATTGAAAATGGAAAGGAAACCTCTGTACAACGTGTAAGCCAAACCAAACCAATAAGTAGAAATGATATTAAAACTATAATTGATACAGCTAAAGCAGGTGAGTTATTAGGTTTGCAATTAATCTATCTTGAAGCTGGTAGTGGAGCAACACATCCTATTGAGCCCGAAATAATTAAAGAAGTTAAACAAGAATTAACAATTCCTTTAATCGTCGGAGGCGGAATTAGGTCAAAGGCACAACTACAATTTGCTTACGATTCTGGAGCCGATTTGGTGGTTATTGGTACAGCCTTTGAAGAAAATGAATCTTTTTTTAATGAAATAAAAAAGTAACATGAACATATCTATAGATTTAACGTTATCTCCATTACAGGATGATTACGAAAAACATGTCATTAATTTTATAAAACAGCTAAGAGCTTCAGAATTCACAGTTATAGAGAATCCTTTAAGTACCCAAATTTATGGAGACTATGATACCTTAATGCCATTCTTAACTCAAGAGATAAAACGTTCATTTTCTGAAGTGGATATTGCAGTATTGCAAATGAAAATTGTAAAAACAGACAGAAGCGATTATGAGCCACATTTTTGATTTTCTTTTTGGTCAGTATTCAGACTATCAAACAACAGATATTGTTCTAGAAATTGTTGCTGTTGTATTTGGTTTCTTATCAGTTTGGTTTTCTAAACAGAATAAGATTTGGGTATTCCCAACAGGTATGATAAGTACAATAATTTTTGTGTATTTATTATTGAAATGGGAATTACTAGGGGACATGATGATAAATGGATATTACTTTGTAATGAGTGTTTATGGCTGGTATATATGGACGCGTAAAGTTGATGATGAGCATGTAACACCAATATCTAGAACAACTTCTAAAGAAAAAAAGATAAGTATTATTATTTTCATAGCCACCCTTTTATTTGTCTTCGTAGTCTACAAGACTTTTGATAAATGGACAAGTTGGGTTGCTTATGCAGATACCATTACAACAGCAATCTTTTTTGTTGGTATGTGGCTTATGGCGAGACGCAAAATCGAAAACTGGATTTTCTGGATTATTGGTGATATCATATCTGTACCTTTATATTTGTATAAAGGATTTACCTTTACAAGTTTCCAATATTTAGGATTTACATTTATCGCCATTTTCGGTTATATAGCATGGAAGAAGCACTTAAACAACAACATTCAAACTGCATAAAAATAGTGCTCTTTGGTCCTGAATCTACAGGTAAAACAACGCTCTCTAAACAGTTAGCGAGACATTACAATTCGGTTTGGGTACGCGAATATGCTAGAGAATATCTGCAAGATAAATGGAATGACGAGCGCAAAACGTGCGAGCCAAAAGATCTATTGCCAATAGCGATTGGACAAATGAAACTTGAAAACGAGTTGGCTCAAAAAACAGATTCAGTTTTAATATGCGATACCGATTTACTTGAAACTAAAGTATATAGCGAAGCCTATTATCAAGGAACATGTGACCCGATTTTAGAGACATATGCTCTAAAAAATTCTTACGACCTTTATTTTTTAACCTATATTGACACGCCTTGGGAAGCTGATGATTTACGAGACAAGCCAAATGAGCGAGCGAGAATGTTTAAAGCTTTTGAAACCGCATTAGAAACATATAAAAAGCCCTATGTTTTATTAAAAGGGAGTAAAGAAGAACGACTTAAACTAGCTGTAGAGCACATTGATAATTTATTAGAAAAGCATACATGAGTTTTACTGAAAAAGACATACAACAAATAGAAAATAAGGGATTAACTTTAAATAATATTGAGTCTCAGATTACATTGTTTAAATCTGGTATTCCTTTTACAAATATTGCCGAAGCAGCAACTTTAGAAAATGGTATTACGGAATTAGACGAGACGCTGATTAAAGATTCTATAGCTTATTTTGAAACAAAAAAGAGTGATTTATCACTCATAAAATTTGTTCCAGCTTCTGGTGCTGCAACACGAATGTTTAAGTTTTTATTTCAGTTTGTAAAAGAATTTAATCCAAAAAAAGAATCGATAAACTCTTACATCAATAAAAACAAGCTTAAAGATTTATCTCTGTTTTTAGTGGGCTTAGAGAAATTGCCTTTTTACGGTTTGGTTTTAGAACAAATAAAATCTAAGAATATTGATTTTAGTAAGCTATCAACTAGCGAAAAAATATGGCATTTTTCGCAAACAATGCTAAATGAAAATGGACTCAATTTTGGAAATTCCCCAAAAGGATTATTACCTTTTCATAGATATAAGAGCAACCATATTTCTACTGCGTTTGAAGAACATCTTTACGAATCTGCATTATATGCTTCTGTTAATAATAAGGCAGAACTTCACTTTACAATTTCAGAACGCTTTAAAGATAAATTCGATGAAGAATTTAAACGTATTGAAGAATATGTAGAACAAAGCACAGGCGTTTCTTTTGAGATTTCATTTTCGTATCAACACGAATCTACGGATACTATTGCAGTAACTTTAAAAGACAAACCATTTAGAGAAGATGATGGGTCGTTATTATTTAGACCATCTGGACATGGTGCTTTGTTAAAAAATCTCAATGAGCTTGATGCCGATATCATTTTTGTTAAAAACATTGATAGTGTGGTAGTGAAGTATTACAAAGTAGAAGTTGCAAAATATAAAAAGGTGTTGGCTGGAATTCTATTAAAACTCCAAGCCAAAGCGTTTACGTTTTTAGAAAATTTAGAAAAAGATAAGCCTAATGAAGATAAGCTTACCGAAATAGCCGAATTTTTGACTAGAGAACTGAGTGTTAAGATTTCTGATGAATTCGAAAAATATTCAGAGAAATATAAAATTGAATATTTACGAAATAAGCTAAATAGACCAATTCGTGTTTGTGGTATGGTGAAAAATGAAGGCGAACCAGGCGGAGGGCCATTTTGGGTTAAAGACCAAAGTTGGAATCAATCGCTTCAAATTGTAGAATCAGCTCAGATTAATCAAAAAGATAAAACTCAAAAAGAGACATTAAAAAATGCAACACATTTTAATCCAGTAGATTTAGTTTGCGGAGTCAAAAACTACAAAGGAGAAAAATTCGATTTAGAGAATTATGTAGATCATAAAGCGGCTTTCATAACAATGAAAACCAAAGTAGGTAAGGACTTAAAAGCTTTAGAATTACCTGGACTTTGGAATGGTAGTATGGCGTTTTGGAACACAATTTTTGTTGAGGTTCCAATCATTACTTTTAATCCTGTAAAAACGGTAAACGATTTGCTTAAAGCACCACATCAAATTTCATAATTGTGGATGTAGCATTACTTAAATCAGAACTCAATTATAAATTCGTCAGAAGTTCAGGAAGTGGAGGACAACATGTAAATAAAGTATCTTCCAAAGCTGAGTTGTATTTTAACCTTCAAAATTCAGCAGTATTAAATGATGATAATAAACTGAAGCTTACTCAATTCTTCAAAAAAAGATTAAATAAAGCCGGAGTTCTAATTCTTACTTGTGATGAAAGCCGAAGCCAATTTAGAAACAAAGCTATAGTAACACAACGTTTTATAGAATTAATAGAAGAGGGTTTAAAAGAGGAAAAAGAACGAGTCGCAACAAAAATTCCAAAATCAGCGAAAAAAAAGCGCTTGGCTAATAAACGTAAAATTTCAGATAAAAAGGCAAATAGAAAACCACCAGAAAGGGATTAATTGCTTCCGTTATTTCTAGTGATTTTCTTTTTTTTTTGAAAATTGTGTAGAAAAGTGTATTACAAATAGAAAAATCTACAATATATTCGCAATGTTCTCAAAAAAGGGGTGCCAATAAATGGCTGAGATCATACCCATTGAACCTGAGCAGGTAATGCTGCTAAGGAAATCGAGCGTAAAGAAAATGTCCAGCGGACATTTTTAGCGAGTGCGATAAGGTCATCAATGTTGGTTTTTTACTTCTGAATCTGATGATGTTTTAATTATTCATGTATTGATTCAATATAAAAAAAACAACGTTTTTCATATTGCATTAGCTAATGCTCAAATTAACTAATTACTAACCAAGAATAATCACCTCTTTTTATTCGATTATTATTTATAGTCGTATGAAAATTTTATTCAAAAATCTGTCAAAAAATAGTAGACAGAGATTACCCATTTTTATTTTTTTATTAAGCGTTTGTTCTATTTATGGGCAAGAAAAGCAACAAGATTCTACAAAAACAGAAAAGCTAGACGAAGTCTTAGTAAAAGCTGTTCGTGTAAATGCAAAATCACCAATTACCCACACTAATGTTACCAAAAAGGAAATTGCCAAGCGTAATTTAGGACAGGATATTCCGGTTTTATTAAATTTTTTGCCATCTGTAGTTACTACATCAGATACAGGTGCAGGAGTTGGTTACACAGGTATTAGAGTACGTGGTGTAAGTGCGCAATCTACAAACATTACCATAAATGGAATTCCTTATAATGATGCGGAATCCTTAGGGACGTTTTGGGTTAACTTAGGTGATTTTGCATCATCGGTAGAGAGCCTACAATTGCAACGTGGTATTGGGACATCAACCAACGGTTCTGGAGCATTTGGCGCTAGTATCAACATACTAACAGATGCGATTTCTAAAGACGCTTCTGGTGAAATTTCTAGTTCTTTAGGGAGTTATAATACAAGAAAACATACTGTAAAATTTAGCACAGGTAAAGTGTTTTCGGATACTGAGCAAAACCGAAGTATTGAAATTGCTGGTCGTTTGTCTAACATCTCCTCTGACGGTTATATTGATAGAGCCTTAGCAGATTTAAAGTCCTATTTTTTACAAGTCTCTTATGTAGATGATAATACGCTTATTAAAGCTATCACATTTGGAGGTAAAGAAGTAACCTACCAAGCTTGGAACGGAATTGATGGTGAAACTTTAGCAAATAATCGCACCTTTAATCCATCTGGTATTTACACGGATGATAATGGAAATACGCAATTTTATGATAATGAAGTTGATAATTATAGTCAAGATCATTATCAATTACACTGGTATCAGAGATATAATAGACAATGGGCAACAACGTTAGGACTGAATTACACCTATGGTCGTGGTTATTTCGAACAGTATAAAGAAGATGAGAATTTTGATACTTACGGTTTCATTCCTTTAACTTTTAATGGAGAAACTGTAAATACCACAGATTTAATTCGTCGTCGTTGGCTAGATAACGATTTCTATGTGATTAATGCAAACACCAATTATAAATACGACAATCTAAATTTAATTTTTGGAGGGTCTTATAGTCATTACAACGGAGACCATTTTGGTGAAGTCATTTGGGCAGAATTTGCAAGCCAAAGCGAAATAAGAGATCGTTACTACGACGGAAATAGTAAAAAGAATGATTTATCGGTTTTTACCAAAGGAAATTATAGACTAAATGATAAGTTAAGTTTGTATGGAGATCTACAAGTGAGGAGTGTAACATATATAACTACAGGAAACACATCAGATTTAGTTGATTTTGAGATTGATAAAAACTTTACTTTTTTTAACCCAAAAGCAGGTGTTACATATGATTTAAATACTACAAATAGTCTGTATTTCTCTTATGCAAGAGCAAATAGAGAACCTAATAGAACAGATTTTGAAAGCAATACAAACATAAAAGCGGAACAATTAAATGATTTTGAATTAGGATTGAGACACCAAAAAGGGAATTTAACATTCAATGCCAATATCTACTATATGTTATATAATGAGCAATTAGTGCTTTCTGGTCAGTTAGATGACGTCGGAAACCCAATAAGAACCAATAGTGGTAAAAGTTACCGTTTGGGATTAGAATTAGAAGCCATAATACCAGTAACACCAAAGTTAACTCTACAACCAAATATAACAATAAGTACAAACAAGAATAACGAAACAATTATTCCTTTTAATGGTGAATTGCAAAATCTAGGTAAAACGGATATTTCATTTTCACCAAACATGGTCGCTGCTAATGCTATTGTATTTCAGCCTATCGAAAATTTTCAAATATCGTTGTTAAGCAAGTTTGTTGGTGAGCAATATATGAGCAATACCAAAGCCGAATTGTCTAAGTTAGATAGTTTCTTTATAAATGATTTTAATATCTCTTATATGTTAAAAACAAGAGCTATTTTTGATTCGGTAGTTTTCACTGGTTTGGTAAATAATATCTTTAATGAAAAGTATATATCCAATGGCTATTACTTTACTTATGATGATGATTTTAGTAATCCTGGAACTATTTTAACAATTGAAGGGGCTGGTTTTTATCCGCAGGCAACCACTAATTTTTTGGTAGGTCTAACTTTAAATTTTTAATTGCTTACAAAAAAAGTATTGTTTCCGATGGCCTCAACTCTGTATGGTTTTAAAGTACAGGGTTGTGTGTTTTCGCCAAAACCTAGACCAGTAGCTAGACTATATTGATTGGCATCTTCGCACCCACATTCTACAATATCACCATTACCTGTATCTTCAATGGTTGAACATGCGGATGGTTCGTGACTTGGGTCTGCAGCGTCCCAAGCATAAAGTATAGAAGAGTTTAAACGCCATAACCAAATGCCGTTATTGCCTTGCCCAGAAACAAATACCCCATTTCCCGGGAATTGTAGCTGATTAAACTGTGGTAAATTAGTGTTAACAGTTAAATTGACTCCAGCATCAAATAAAAAGTTACAGTTGACATTATCATCATTTTTATTACATCCTAAAAACACAATGCCACTTAATATTAAAAGCAATTTTTTCATCTTCAAATTTTGAGGGTCAATTTACGATTATTTCAACTAGACCGTAAATATTTTATATATTTGTATAGTAATCTCGTCAGCACGAGATTTTTTTTATGCGGAACAGACTTGTACTGAAATTGTTTCAGTGGTTCGGTATCTTTTATTTAATTAAACGAATGAATTATGAGTAAAGTATCTTATTATACAGCTGAAGGATTAAAAAAATTAAGAGACGAGTTGAGTCAACTTAAAGATATTGAGCGGCCAAAAGCATCGCAGGCCATTGGTGAGGCAAGAGACAAAGGTGATTTAAGTGAGAATGCAGAATATGATGCTGCTAAAGAAGCGCAAGGCATGTTAGAAATGAAAATTTCTAAGATGGAAGAGATTATGGCTGGTGCTCGTGTTATTGATGAGTCTCAATTAGATACGTCTAAAGTATTGGCTTTATCTATTGTGAAAATTAAAAACCAAATGAATGGTATGGAGATGACCTATACCTTAGTGGCTGAAAGTGAAGCAGATCTAGCAACTGGTAAAATTTCGGTGAATTCACCAATCGGTAAAGGTTTGCTAGGTAAATCTGTTGGTGATACAGCGGAGATTCTAGTACCAAATGGAACTATGAAGTTCGATATTTTAGAGATTTCTAGATAAAGTATCAGAGTTTAAAAAAAAGATTCCTGTTTTATGCTGAATTCATTTCAGTAAAGCAGGAATCTTTTTATATTTATAACAATTAATAGTCAAAACTATGGCAACGCTTTTCACAAAGATTATTTCAGGTGAAATTCCTGCGTACAAAGTAGCTGAAACTGAAGATTTTTTAGCATTTTTAGATATCAATCCAAATTCAAAAGGACACACACTTTGCATTCCTAAAAAGGAGATTAACAAAATATTTGATTTAGACGAAGCTAGCTACACTGCATTAATGCAATTTTCTAGACGTGTAGCTTTAGCATTAGAAAAAGCAGTGCCTTGCGAACGTATTGGTTTGTCAGTGATTGGACTAGAAGTACCACATGCACATGTACATTTAATTCCTTTGCATACTATGGAAAATGCACGCTTTACTCATAAAGAGAAATTAACACCAGAAGAGTTTAAGGCTATTGCGACTAAGATTGCGTCATATTTAGACTAATTCTTAAACAGTCTTCAGTATAATCTGAATCGTTGTACCCTTTCCAATTTCAGAATTAAGAACTCTTATTCTACCATTGTGGTAATCTTCAATAATACGTTTTGCTAAAGATAATCCAAGTCCCCAACCACGCTTTTTTGTAGTATAACCAGGTTCGAAAATTTTATTAAATTGTTGTTTCGAAATGCCTTTTCCGGTATCTGTAATATTTATAAAGACTTGTTGTTCAAGTTGTGTTAATTGGAGTTTCAAATCTCCTTTACCTTTCATGGCGTCAATAGCATTTTTAACCAAATTCTCAATAGTCCAGCTAAAAAGCTGTTCATTTAGACTAACGTGAATCTCTTTTTCTGGAATAATGCTATCAAAATTTATTAATTTAGAAGATCGTGATTTTAAATAATCATAAGACGATTTGGTTGCCTCAACAATATCTATTTTTTTAAGTGTTGGAACAGAGCCTATCTTGCTAAAACGTTCCGTTATGGTTTGTAAACGATCAATGTCTTTTTCCATCTCAACGATATAATTTGGATTTACATTTTCGGTTTTTAAAATTTCAGCCCAACCAATAAGAGAAGATAAAGGTGTGCCAATTTGGTGAGCGGTCTCTTTGGCCATACCTGTCCAAAGTTTGTTTTGCGCTGCATTTTTAGAACTGCGATAGAAGAAATAGGCTACTGCACCGAACAAGAAAATTATAAGCATTAATGCTAATGGGTAATATTTTAGCTTATTAAGTAATGGTGAGTTACCATAATAAATCGTTTGAATTACTTTTTTGCCAACGATAACTTCTATTGGCTCATTCTCATTAGAAAATTTTTCAACAAATCGCTGCTTTTGTATTGAATCCTTTAGCTTTTCCTCATCTATATTGATAGAAGTACCTACACTTCCATCATTATATAAGACGAACATTGGAGTGCTTGTAGTCATTTCGGTAAGAACATGTGATGTGACGCTGTTTACATCTTTGTCTAAATCATCTATATTTTTTAAAAAGTCAATTTGGGCTACAGACCAAGTGTTCATCTTTACACGTTCTTCACCCTTAAACTTTTGAAAAAAAGTGTAAGTATTCCAGAGAATAAGAGAAATAATAATAAAGGATGATATAATAATAATCCAGCGGATTATATTTCGGTTTAAGCTAAAGGTCATTGGTTAGTTTAATTTCAATTTTAAATATAATGTAAAACTGTTGATAATATTGTACGCTATTGTGTATAAAATACTTTCACCAGCAACTCAATATAATTATATTTGTTGAAAATCAGTCAAATACATGGTTTCCTTCAATCCTAAAGACCTTTCAACAGGCGAATTACATGGTTATTTATTAAGTGCTATTGCACCTAGACCTATTGCTTTTGCGAGTACAATAGATGCAGAAGGCAATCCTAATTTATCGCCTTTTAGTTTCTTTAATGTGTTTAGTGCAAATCCACCAATCCTAATTTTCTCGCCTGCCAGACGCGTTAGAGATAATACGATAAAGCATACATTGCAAAATGTAGAAGCAGTTAAAGAAGTAGTGATTAATGTAGTGAATTACGACATTGTGCACCAAATGTCTTTAACAAGCACAGAATATTCTAAGGATGTTAATGAATTTGAAAAAGCAGGATTAACGATGTTGCCTTCAGATGAAATAAAACCATTTAGAGTTGCAGAATCGCCTGTGCAATTTGAATGTAAAGTTAATGAAATTGTGCATTTAGGTGCAGATGGTGGTGCTGGTAATTTAGTGATTTGTGAAGTTGTAAAATTGCATATCGCAAACGAGGTGATGAATATAGATAATACCATAAATCAGGAAGCTTTAGACTTAGTAGCAAGAGCTGGTGGTAGTTATTATACTAGAGCTAAAAAAGGCTTTTTTGAAATTCCAAAACCTTTAAAAACTATGGGAATTGGTGTAAATGGCATGCCTGAACATGTAAAAAATAGTATGATTTTAACAGGCAATAACCTTGGCATGTTGGCTAATGTCGAAGCTTTACCAAATAAAAACAAGGTAAATCAATTTATAAAGGACATTAGTGAGCATTATCCAAATATTAAAACAGCATCACATAGAGAAAAACATAAATTAGCTCAAAATTATTTGAGTTACGGAGACGTAGAAAGTGCTTGGAAGTTATTACTTTCGTAGACTCAAAAAAGAACAAATATTAAATAATTATAGATTAAGCAAAATGGAAGTACAAGGACGTATTAAAATGGTAGGTGAGACACAAACCTTTGGTAGTAACGGGTTTAGAAAAAGAGAAGTAGTTGTAACTACAGAAGAACAATACCCACAGCATATTATGGTGGAATTTGTTCAGGATAAGACAGATTTATTAAATAACTATCAAGTTGGTCAACAGGTTAAGATTAGTATTAATCTAAGAGGAAGGGAATGGGTAAATCCACAAGGTGAGACTAAATATTTTAATTCTATACAAGGATGGAGAATTGAGGCTTTACAATCTGAATCTGTAAGCGGAGATATGCCACCAGTACCACCAACAGAAGCTTTTGAACCTGTTAGCGATTTAAAGGATGGTGATCATGACGATTTACCGTTTTAATCAGAAAAACAATCATTAATATAAAGACTTGTCTTAACTTAAGGCAAGTCTTTTTTTTTAGAAATTATAAAATAAAAAAAGTCCTGACGGTTAATCAGGACTTAGTATTGTGGTTTTAGGTTTGACCTCTACAAACAAACTTAAAAAAAAAGCAATGATGAACAAAAAATTTATATCATAAAGGTCACTTCAAATATCAATAAAATTCTTTTCCTATCAAAGCAGAAAGTCTTATTTAACAGGAAGATCTTAATAAAATGCTATCATAAACTAAATCCATGCACTTTTTAACTAATAAAATAGAATTTCCAGATGTCTCAGAAGCCACTATAGATGGGCTTTTAGCTGTTGGTGGTGATTTGTCAACAGAGCGCTTACTACATGCCTATTCTAAGGGGATTTTTCCATGGTTTGAAAACGAAGAACCTTTATTGTGGTGGTCACCAGACCCTCGTTTTGTGTTATTCTCGCAAGATTTGAAGGTTTCTAAAAGCATGAAGCAACTCTTAAAAAAGAAACAATTTATAGTCACAGAAAATAAAGCATTTACACAGGTAATAGAAAACTGCGCATTAGCAAAACGAAAAGGACAACAAGGTACATGGATTACTGATTATATGGTAGAAGCTTATATTAAATTACACAAGTTAGGTTATGCCAAGTCTATTGAAGTATGGGAAAATAGCGACTTGGTTGGTGGCTTATATGGGATTGAATTAAAGAATAAAATCTTTTGTGGTGAAAGTATGTTTGCCAAAGTAAGTAATGCGAGCAAAGTTGGGTTTATAACTTTTGTTCAAAATTCTAATTATAAATTAATTGATTGTCAATTACATACAAAACATTTAGAGAGTTTAGGTGGTAAGCATATTTCTCGTTTAGAGTTTTTAAAATACCTTTAAACTTCATTATATCTAAAGCAAGATATTTCATGATCATTAACCATTCCTGTAGCTTGCATGTGAGCATAAATTACTGTTGAACCGACAAATTTAAAACCGCGTTTTTTTAAATCTTTGCTTACGATATCACTGAGTGGAGTATTAGCAGGTGCATTCTTATAGTTTATAAAACTATTCTTTATAGGTTTCTCATCTACAAAATTCCAGATGTATTTGGAAAATGAACCAAATTTTTCTTGAATTTTCATAAATGCTTCAGCATTAGTTATTGTAGCTTTTACTTTAAGTCTATTCCTTATAATACCAGTATCTTGTAATAGGTATTCAATCTTAGGTTGCTGGTACTTCGCAATTTTTTTATAATCGAAATTATCTAAAGCTTTTCTAAAGTTTTCGCGTTTTTTTAAAACCGTAATCCAACTTAAACCCGCTTGAAAAGTTTCTAAAATTAAAAATTCAAATAGGGTATCATCATCAAACACAGGAACTCCCCATTCATTATCGTGATATGCTTCATATAAAGGGTCTCCAACACACCAACCGCATCTGTGTTTTTCCATAATTGTAAGGATTTAAATTAGTAGCTACTAATGTAGCAACTGTTGCATAAAAAATGGCAACAAAAGCTTAATTTTGCACTTTGGAAGTTTTAGATATACATATGATAAACAATATAATTGCAGACAGTTTAAAGAGTGGTATTACATATGCTGATTACCGAAATTTAGTCTCTAAGTTAGTTGAAGAAAATTCAACTACTGGAAATGAAAAAACAGAAGATATGGTAAACTATACCATGCTTAACGATAGGAGAATGAAGCGTTGGGACAAAACAGTTAAAGTTTCTGATGAGATGAGAACCAAAATTGAAAATTTTAACAGAAAAGTAACTTGGTTAGTTATTATTGAAAGTTGGTGTGGTGATGCTGCACATATAGCGCCAGTAATAAATAAAGTGGCTGAACTCAATGATAATATTAATTTTAATGTTGTATTAAGAGATGAAAACGATATCCTTATGAACCATTTTTTAACTAATGGAGGTAAGGCAATTCCCAAATTAATAATGATTGACAATAAGAGTAACAATGTTGTTGCTACCTTTGGACCAAGGCCAATTGTCGCTACTGATATGGTAAATGCATATAAATCTAAAAATGGGATGCTAACGCCAGAGTTTAAAGAAGATTTACAACGTTGGTATAATAAAGATAAAGGACAATCTACAATCGAGGATTTAGTAAATCTTTTATCTTGAATTGTAACAGAGTGCAGTCGAAGTTAATTTTTTTTTTTAAATAAAAAGGTAATAGTACCTATCTGATTCGTACGTTCCGAAATATTAAATTGAACAGATTTCGCATATTCTAGAGCATGGTCTATTAAACATTGATTATTAGAGTTAGATGAGCCATTAATATATGCGCCAAAGACATTGCCAGATCCATTAACCTCAATGTTTACTACAATTTTCCCGCCATTTTCACATAGATAACGAGGTGTTTTGTAGTATGAGAGCGTTCTACCTTTTAAAGAATAGGTTAAGGTGCTTTTAGCTTTAGCATGCTCGTCTGCTTGTTTTTTATTTTCTAAACGCTTATTTAATTCGTCTTCAAGTTTTTTATAAGACTTTGTTTCCTCAGATTTTAAGGCATAAGCATTTCTGTTTGCAAAAGATTTATTGAGGCTTGTTTCTTCTACATCACTTGTTTTAGCTTCTTCTATAGCTTTTGTTGTGCGTTCAAAGTCGTTAGCGCTTACCGTTTTAAAGTTACGCATCAGGTCTTTGTATTCTTGGTCTTCATTAAAAGCTTTGTTTGTAGAAGCTGTTTTTAAGCTTTTTATTTTTTGAAGTTCTTTTTCAGTTTTCTCAGGTTCTGGTTCTAATAAGTAATAGCTTTCAGTGATTAACTTCCCTTGTAGTTTTAGTTGAATACTAAACAGACCAAAAATCACAATCCCAGTGAGGAGAAATGTAATAATAAATGCTTTATGTTTTTCAATTAAATTCAGATAAATAAACCTTATTCATTCATTATGATATACGAATATAACAACGAAATAGTTTAAAAGGCAATCTTAAACCGTTGTTAAATGATTATTTAGCAGGAAGGTTTTCTATAAAAGCTTCGGGTGTCAACGCATTTTCAACATTAAAACCACCTATTCTTGTTCGCCGTAATTCAGATAAATGAGCACCAGAATTTAAGGCTTTTCCAAAGTCATTAGCCAAGGATCTAATGTAAGTGCCCTTACTACATACAACTCTAAATTTTAATTCTAAATCGTTGATTGAAGTAATTTCGAATTCAGTAATTTCTACTTGTCTCGACTTAATTTCTACCTTCTCACCAGCACGTGCAAACTCATACAAACGTTTCCCGTTTTTTTTAATGGCAGAAAATACAGGAGGGTATTGATTAAGAATACCTATAAATTGTACTGTTGTTTTATGAATTAATTCTTTGGTAATATGATCTGTTGGGAAGGTTTGATCTATTTCTGTTTCTAAATCGAAAGAAGGAGTAGTGCTACCCAAAACAAAAGTTCCGGTGTATTCTTTTTCCTGTCCCTGAAAGGTGTTTATTTGCTTAGTCATTTTGCCTGTGCAAATCACTAATAAGCCCGTGGCTAAAGGATCTAGTGTGCCAGCATGACCAACCTTTATTTTTTTAATTGAGTACGCTTGTCGAATAGCCCAACGTAATTTATTAACAGCCTGAAAAGATGTCCAGTTGAGTGGTTTGTCTATCAATAAGACCTGTCCATTTTTAAAATATTCAGCTGTTTGCATTAGAGTAGAGACCAAATTATTGCAGTAATACCAACAACTAAGCAATAGATAGCGAAGTAGGTCAATTTACTTTGTTTAACAAGTGTAATCATCCACGTGCAGGCAAAGAGGCCAGATATAAAAGCCGCTATAAAGCCAGCACTTAAAAAGGTGAAATTAGTACTGTTATAATCAATCTCGCCTAACAGTACATCTTTGGCAATTTTACCAAAAATTAATGGAACGACCATTAAAAATGAAAAGCGCGCAGCTTTACTCTTGTCAATACCTAAAAGCACTGATGTAGATATGGTAGCACCAGAACGAGAAATTCCTGGTAACATAGCTATACCTTGGGCAATACCTATTATAAATGCGTCTTTTAAGGATACTTTTTTATGTGTCTTTTTAGATCTATCTGCCAGAATTAATAAAACGGCTGTGACTATTAACATTGATCCAACCAAAAGGATATTGTTACCAAAAAGTTGTTCAAATACACGTTCGTATTTATAACCAATAATCACAGCTGGTATCATGGACACTATAATTTTAGCAGAAAATTTAGATTCTTCATTCCAAGTTAGTGTTGTAATACCTTTATATAAACCCGTTAAAATTTCGAGTATGTCTTTTCTAAAAACAACTATAGTGCTAAGCGCAGTTGCAAAGTGAAGAACGACAGTAAATAATAAGCTTTCCTCAGGAATAATAGTACTACCAAGAATGGCCTTTCCTAATTCGAGATGTCCGCTAGAAGAGACAGGTAAGAATTCAGTAAGACCTTGAATAATTCCTAAAATAACAGCATCTAAAATTTCCATGGGGCAAAAGTATCAATTACAGATGTGATACATCGTAAAAGTAGTAAAATCAATGTTATTTTTTTGAGTCTTTATTTGGGTTTAAAAGAATGGCATAAATCTGAATTCCGAAACCAATCAATATTAAGGTAGGTGCCAATCTAATACGTCTCCAACTAAAGATAGATTCGTCAAAGATATTTGGATCATCACTGCCACCACCAGCCATAAGAATAAAGCCTATAGCTATGAATGCTAATCCAATGAACAACCACTTGTAGTTTTTCTTTCCGAAAATAAATTCGATTTTATTGTCTTCTTTGCGTTTTTGTTCTCCCATAATGTAATGTTCTGTGTGCTAACCTTAATAGGTGCAAAGTAAATGTTTTATTTAAAATAATAGAACAATTAATATTTCTATAACAAGTCATCTTAGTAATACAACTGATCCGTCTTTAAGTTTAAGAAGCGTTGTGTTGCAATAAAGGTGCTAATCCAGGTAATAACAATACCTAAAAGAAAAATCCCAACAAACAACACAATTATCATTACTGTATTTCTTAGCAATTCTAATTCGGGAAACGTATTATCTAAATAATATAATACTACAGCCATACCAGCTAAAGCAACAAGTGCACCAATAATTCCTAATTGAACACTTTTCCATACAAAAGGTCTTCGGATAAAGGTTTTAGTAGCACCAACCATTTGCATGGTTTTTATAATAAAACGTTTAGAATAAACTGCTAAACGAATAGAACTGTTAATCAATAGCACAGCAATTAGAGTAAACAAACCACTAATAATTAATACCCAAAAGGTTATTTTATTTACATTATTGTTCATTAATTCTACCAAATCATTGTCGTAACGAATTTCTTCAATAAAATCTTTTGTAGATAAACTTTCTGTGATTTCTGTTAACTTTTCAGTAGTAACAAAATCGGCTTTTAAATGAACATCTATAGAATTTTTTAAAGGATTATAGCCTACAAAATCCATAAAGTCTTCACCAGTTTCGGCCTTCATAAAATCTGCAGCTTCCTCTTTTGAAACAAAAAGCGCCTCTTTTGTGTAATCTGCCATCGCTAAACTTTTTTTGAGTTGATTCACTTCAACATCTTTTGCAGTATCATTTAAATATATTGTCATTACCACTTGTTCTTTAAAGTGATCTGCAACTTTTTTAGAGTTAATAACTAAAAGCCCTAAGCAGCCTAAAAGAAATAAAACCAGAGCAATACTTACGACTACAGAGATGTACGAGGATATAAGTTTACGCTTTTGATACTTGTCAAAGGATGATGCCATGGATTAATGCTAATTAGTACCGTAAAAATAAAAAACAATTTGCTTATCTAGAACAATACAACGTTTAGTTTTTTATTGTGTTGTAATACCTTTAAATTTGCGCACTGAAAACGTCATTACGAGGGTGGAACGACCAAAGTAATCTCTTGAATTGAAGTTCAAATTAAAAGATTGCCACGTCACACTTTAAAAAAAGCGTGATTCGCAATGACGGAAACATCATATTTTAAATTATGAAGTACAATTTCAACGACATAGAAAAGAAGTGGCAAAACTACTGGGCAAAAAACAAAACGTTTAAAGCGTCAAATACCAGCAACAAACCAAAGTATTACGTTTTAGATATGTTCCCTTACCCAAGTGGAGCAGGTCTGCACGTTGGTCATCCACTAGGTTATATTGCTAGTGATATCTATGCGCGTTATAAACGTCATAAAGGTTTTAATGTGTTACACCCTCAAGGTTATGATAGTTTTGGATTACCTGCAGAACAGTATGCGATTCAAACGGGTCAGCATCCTGCGGTTACAACAGAAACAAATATTGCAACTTATAGAAGACAATTAGATCAAATAGGTTTTTCATTCGATTGGAGTAGAGAAGTTCGTACGTCGAATCCTGAATATTACAAATGGACTCAGTGGATTTTTATTCAGTTGTTTGAGTCTTGGTATAATAATGATTCTGATAAAGCCGAACATATCGATACTTTAATTTCGAAGTTTTCTACGGAAGGAAATACAACATTAAATGCAAGTTGTGATGATGATATAGAGGATTTTACTGCTGAAGAATGGAATGGGTATTCTTTAAAACAACAACAACAAATTTTATTAAAATACCGATTGACTTATTTAGCTGAAACTGAAGTGAACTGGTGCCCAGCATTAGGAACTGTTTTAGCAAATGATGAAATAGTAAATGGTGTTTCCGAACGTGGCGGACATCCTGTTGTGCGAAAAAAGATGACACAATGGAGTATGCGAATATCTGCTTATGCAGAGCGTTTACTTCAAGGATTAGAGACTATTGATTGGACCGATTCGCTTAAAGAAACGCAGCGTAATTGGATTGGGAAATCTGTTGGAGCATCAGTCACTTTTAACGTCATTGCGAACCACGATGAACGAAGTGGGAAGCAATCTCATCAAATAGAAGTTTTCACCACGCGTCCTGACACCATTTTCGGTGTAAGTTTTATGACACTAGCACCAGAACACGAACTAGTTTCAAAAATAACAACCGAAGCACAAAGAACAGACGTTGAAGCTTACATAGAAAAAACCGCCAAACGAAGCGAACGCGATCGTATGGCAGATGTAAAAAGCATTTCTGGAGTGTTTACAGGAGCTTACGCAGAGCATCCATTTACAAAAGAACCAATTCAAATCTGGATTGGTGATTATGTGTTAGCGAGCTACGGAACTGGAGCAGTAATGGCTGTGCCATGTGGTGACCAGCGCGATTACGATTTTGCAAAACATTTTGGAATTGACATCCCAGATATATTTGAAGGTGTTGATATCTCAGAAGAAGCTTACGGCTCAAAAGACAATGTAAAGATTGCTAATAGTGATTTCCTTAACGGAATGAACTATAAAAAAGCAAGTAAACGTGCTATTTACGAGCTAGAAAACATAGAACAAGGAGAGGGTAAAACCAATTACAGATTACGTGATGCAGTATTCTCTAGACAGCGATATTGGGGAGAACCATTCCCAGTATATTACGTTGACGGCATGCCACAAATGATAGATAAAGCACATTTGCCTATCGTTTTACCAGAAGTGGAAAAGTATTTACCAACCGAAGAGGGCGAGCCACCTTTAGGACGTGCAGATGTTTGGGCTTGGTGTACAAAAACAAATAAAGTTGTTTCAAATGACCTTTGTCATTCAGAGCAAAGCGAAGAATCTCACAACGGAGTTTATCCTTTAGAGCTCAACACAATGCCTGGTTGGGCAGGAAGCTCTTGGTATTTTTTCCGTTATATGGAAGAATCTAATAGAGATAAAGTCTTTGCTAGCGAAGATGCACTTAAGTATTGGGAAAATGTAGATTTATATATTGGTGGAAGCGAACACGCTACAGGTCATTTATTATACTCACGTTTTTGGGTAAAACTTTTAAAAGATAGAGGTTTTGTAAACGTTGAAGAGCCTTTTAAAAAGTTGATTAACCAAGGAATGATTCTTGGGACTAGTGCTTTTGTTTATAGAGTAGATCTTTTGTTGGGTAGTTTGTCATCAAAATCAAAAGATTTCAAAGATCCAGTTTTGAGTAAGCCAATTTACATTTCATATGATAGCTTCAAGAAATTTGAAAACTTATATGATTTTATATTGAATTCAAAAATTTCTACAAAGGATAAGAACAACTTTGTAAATGGTGATGGTTTTACTAAAGGTTTGGCGAGCGTAATTGTGGACACTGTATTTTTTGATTTATTAAACGAAGATCAAAAAAGTGTTATAAGTACTTTTAGAGATTTGTTTGAATCTGTTCAGAAAGATATTTATGGTCAGAATTTTGGAGCTATTATAGAAGGACTTAAATTTTCACCTATTCATGTAAAAGTAAATTATGTTAATGCTTCTGATGAATTAGATATTGATGGATTAAAGAACGATATTGAATTTGGTGAAGATTATGCTTATTCAGAATTCTTATTGGAAGATGGAGTTTATAAAGTTGGACGTGATGTCGAGAAAATGTCTAAATCTAAATATAACGTTGTTAGCCCAGATCAGATTTGCGAAGATTACGGAGCAGACAGTCTAAGACTTTACGAAATGTTTCTTGGGCCACTAGAACAATACAAACCATGGAATACTGCTGGTATTACAGGTGTACATAATTTTCTTAAAAAATTATGGAAACTCTATGTTGGTGAAAACGGTTTAAATGTTAACGATGCCGAGCCAACAAAAGACAGCTTAAAAACATTACATAAAACCATAAAGAAAGTAGAAGAAGATATTGAGAATTTTTCTTTTAATACGTCGGTTTCTACTTTTATGATTGCTGTTAATGAGTTAACGGCTCAAAAGTGTACAAGTAAAGATATCCTTGAGACATTATTGGTTGTAATGTCTCCTTATGCACCACATATTGCAGAAGAGTTATGGTCGCAATTAGGTAATAGCGAGTCAATATCAACAGCTTCTTTCCCAACTTTCGATGCAAGTCATTTGGTAGAGAGTAGCAAAAATTATCCGATTTCTTTTAATGGTAAAATGCGTTTTACGTTAGAGTTACCATTAGATATGAGTAAAGATGATATTGAAGCTGCTGTTATGGCAAATGAAAAAACCATTGCGCAATTAGATGGTCGTACACCAAAGAAAGTAATTGTGGTTCTTGGTAAGATTGTAAATATTGTAGGATAACGTTATTTCGAGGACAAAGGACGCGGCAATCTTTTCAATTAACTTAGGTGCTTAATTAAGTTCAGCATGACATATAAATATGACAATTTTTCTTATCAAAAAATTGGCGCATTTTTTGCAATACATTTATTAGATTTACAATACAAAAATTTAAAATTATGTTTGGATATTATATATTAATAGGAGCCATTACTTTAGTTAGTTGGTTGGTAAGTAATCATTTAAAAAAGAAATTTGCTAAGTACTCTAAAGTGCAGTTGCGTAATGGTTTAAGTGGTCGTGAGATTGCAGAAAAAATGCTAGCTGATAATGGTATTTTTGATGTTGAAGTCATTTCTACACCAGGACAATTAACAGACCATTACAATCCTAAAAATAAAACGGTTAACTTAAGTGAGTCGGTATATAATCAGCAGAATGCAGCTGCAGCTGCAGTAGCTGCTCACGAATGTGGTCATGCCGTACAACATGCGCAAGCTTATAGTGCATTGGGTATGCGTTCTGCACTCGTGCCAATAGTAAGCGTAACTTCTGGTATGTCGCAATGGGTTGTTATTGGAGGGCTTGTTTTAGGAGCAGCAGCAGGTATAGGTCTTGGTTATTGGGTTGCTGTAGCAGGTTTAGTAATGATGGGTTTTGCAACATTGTTTAGCTTCATCACATTACCTGTAGAATACGACGCAAGTAATAGAGCTTTAGCTTGGTTAAAGAATAAAAATATGGTGACACAAGAGGAATACAAAGGTTCTGAAGACGCACTTAAATGGGCTGCAAGAACGTATTTAGTTGCTGCCATTGGTGCGCTAGCTTCTTTAGTTTTTTGGGCGCTACAAGTGTTTGGTGGGAGAGACTAATACTTAAGATGTATAATTAAATAGCTCTGAGAAATCAGGGCTTTTTCCTTATAAATTTTCGTCTAAACTTATTAATTTATTCTGAATTGCATAAACCACCAAACCAGCCACATTTTTAGATTCTGTTTTTAGTAGTAAATTATTACGATGGCCATCTACAGTTCTTGGGCTAATAAATAGCTTATCTCCAATTTCATTTGTAGTAAATTGTTTGCAAATGAGCTCTAAAACTTCAATCTCTCGTTTAGTAAAGTAAGTGGTGTCAAAGTTAGATTTCAACCTTTTATTAGATGGACTAATTAAACTCTCTTGAATAAATTTCATAACCTTCTGATCGTAGTGAAATCCTTTTTCGGCAACTTCCTCTATAGTCGTTATCATTAGAGAAGGTGTGCTATTTTTGGCCAAATAAGCCACTGCACCTATAGATATCATATTTACAATAAAAGGTTTACTAAAGTAACTAGTTAGGGCAATAATTTTAATATCCGGAAATTCTTTTCTAATCAACTTTGTAGTTTCTACACCGTTGAGATTGGGCATTTTTAAGTCCGTTATTACAATGTCTGGTAATTTTTCGGCTATCCGTAATTGCTCCATAAGTTGTACACCATCATCAGCATCAAATAAAATGTTTAAATTTTTATTCTTATTTAATATAGCAATAACTCCTTGTCTAAACAAGAGTTCGTCATCGGCTAAAGCGATTGTGATTTTAGTTTCCATAAGATTTGCAGTTTATAGTGAAAGTACTTCCTATTTGTTTTGAACTTTCAATAAATAGTTCACCATTTAAAATGGCAACTCTACTCTTTATGTTTTGTAATCCAATACCAGTTTTTTTATTGCTGACCTCAGTATTAAACCCGATGCCATTGTCTTTAAAAATCAATATAAATCCTTGGATTTCATTTTTGAGTTCCATTTGTAGTGTATCTGCTTTACCATGATTTAGCGCATTATTAATCAGTTCTTGCGTTATTCTAAATATGTGGAGTTCATTACTTTTATTAAGGTCTCCTATTTGGTCTATATTATAATCTATTTGAATAGACGTGTTAGACGTAAACTCTTCAAACAGCTCCTCTAGCGCTATTTTTAAACCAAACTTATCTAAAATAGGTGGCATAAGCTCATGTGCTATTTTTCTAGAACTCTCCAAAGTGCGTGTTGTAATGTCTAAAATATGGTTTAATGCTTCTTTATGTTCTGAGCTTACTGTATCATCTTCAATTAAAACGTTTGTTGTTAAGCTCACTACATTTAACTTTGAGCTAATTGCATCGTGTAAATCTTGAGCAATGCGGTTGCGCTCTTTCTCTTGAACTTTAATTGTGGTTTGTAATATCTTCTTTTGATGGTCGAGCTTAATATTAACCTTTTCAATTTCCTTTTTAATGATTTTTCGTCTAGAGTAATAGAAAAAGAGAATAAGACCTATGGTGACTAGAACCAAAAAAATGATACCATAAACAAGAGCTCCTATGACTTGTTCTTGGCTTGCAAATTGAGTTTCTTCCATTCGACTAAAATTAATACTAAATACACAATATATAAAGTCTTGTTAATCATCCATATATAACTAATAGTTCCATTGTTAAGACCAGACAAGTAGTCTCCCAAAATAAATATTAAAGTACTTATGGTTAGATAAATCAATATTCCAGAGTTTATAAACATGTATTCTCCTTTTCTACTTAATGAATTGTATAGGTGAATAATTGAATATACAATTATTGGAAATGAAGTTATAAATATTTCAAGTATATTAAATTTAAAATATAAACTTGGTTTTAGATAATATTTAAACGCTAAAACAAAAAGGATCCCGAATAAAAAATAAACAACTAATTTTTTTTGTTTTTTAAGAAAAAGTGACCTGTAAAAAAGTGATAAAAGTATAAATTGACTTATAAAATAATAATGAGATAAATACAAATTATTCATTGGTATTTTCGCCATTATTGTGCTTGCCAATATGATAGTGAAACTTATTAAGAGATATACACTAAAATATTTAAGAGCTATAGATTTATTGAAATTTCTATAGCTCCAAATATAAAGGCACGCATTAATGAAAATCAGAAGTATACTAACATATTCAAAAAGATCATCAATTTGTTCCATTAAATATTATTTCAGGTTGTATAAGGGACTTGTTAGATCACAATTGTTTGGACAAGGTTTAATAAAATCATAAATACCTGTGCCGCTCATTTTACTTAAGTTTACATCTTTATTACCCTCTACGATATCTTTATGCACATTTCCTACTAATTCGGTACCTACAATAAAAAGGCCATTACCATAGCCATCATTCATACCACGTTTTGCGCTATCAGGATTAATACCAACATAAGCTCTTACACCTTTGTCTAATGTAGAATTAACTGTTAGAGTTCCTTTGGAGTCTTCAGTTACTACACCCATTTCTTTGAAAGCAGCTACTAAGTCAGAAACTGGTATTAAAAAGGCTTTAGCGCAAGTTGCATTTGTTTTTTGCCATTCTTTTAACCAGTCTTGTGTTTGTTTTACTGGGATTGTGAGCGGTGTTAGTTTTGTGTTCATAATAAAATATAATTAATTAATGTTTGGTTAAAGTTAGTGATAAAGCCTATATAAAATGACCTATAAATTAAAAACAGGTATTTCTACTCGTTTTTGAGTTGAAGTGATTCTGCGGTAAAATTTTACACAAGTTTGCGTCAAATTTGTAACCTATATAACCAATTAAAAATCAAAATTTATTATGGAACAGTTTATTGGACAGATTATGATGTTCGGAGGGAATTTTGCACCAAGAAGTTGGGCATTATGCGATGGGCAATTATTGGCAATTTCTCAATACCAATCATTATTCTCAATACTAGGAACCACTTATGGTGGAGATGGAAGAACAACTTTTGGGTTACCAGATTTAAGAGGGCGTGTTGCTGTCCATGCTGGAACAGGACCTGGTGTACCATCGATTAGACTAGGGCAAAAAGGAGGTGAAGCTAACGTTACGCTTAACAAAACTCAAATGCCTACTCACGATCACACAGCTGTTATTGAGGCAGTAAGTCCACTTCCAAGAGGTGGTGTTGCGGTGCCAGACCCTACAAATGCATATAATGCACAGGGAGGGTCTTATTCTTTGGGCAAAAATGCTCAAATGGCTGCAGATGGAATTGCTGTTGGTCAATCTGGAGGTGGACAAGCACATAACAATATGCAGCCTTACCAAGGTGTTAATTATATTATTGCTTTAGATGGTATATATCCGCCTAGAAATTAATAATTACAGATATTTTAAAGTAATGGATGCCATCAAAATAGTTTGATGGTATCCTTCATTATTAATAAAATCCATACATTATGAAAAACAATTACAATTTTAAAAAGACAAAATTCTACAGCATCTTATTATGTTGTTTTTTGTTTTTAACAGCCTATAGTATTAAAGCTCAAAATTTGAATTTCACCATTGATACAGCAGTAGATAATGGTACGAATATTACCGAAACACTTGTAAGTGGTGGAGATACATATGTGTTAACCATTGACCACCCTATAGATATCGAAACATTAGACAATTTAGGAGGTGGAGATCTTATATTTTATTTAGGTACGACAACAGCTGCCACAGCACCTTTTAATTTAACACTAACAAGAAATGGCATTGCTATTAATTTTAATCTCAATAGTATAGATTATGATACTCTAGGTGCAGGAGTTATTTCCTTATCAAATCAAAATGGTGATCTTATTTCAAATCCAACTAATTATGCTGTTGGATCTGGCACATTAAATATTACAAATACTAGTAATGCTAATAACATAAGTGAAGTAAACATAATTCCAGGTACTACTAATGATTTAGTTAATTTCGGATTTCATAATATAAATATAGATATCGTACAACCTTGTGTCCCACCAGTCGGAACAGCAGTTTTTGCTAGTCAAAATTGTGGCACTGGAGAATTTTTTGTTAATGTAAATGTTACAAATTTGGGAGGTGGGAGTCCAGCAATTTTTGATGGTACAACAACGACGTCAGTTACAGCAACGGGAGTAACAAATTTAGGGCCATATCCTATTGGTACACCAATAAATTTCACATTACAGCACGGTAGTGATGTGGCGTGCAATGTAGATTTAGGTACTGTTGCAGATACATGTCCGCCACCTTGTGTTTCTCCCATTGGGACAGCTGTTTTAGGTGCTCAAGATTGTGTTACAGGGACATTTAATATTAATATTAATATCACTGATTTAGGAAGTGGTAGTCCATCTTTATTTGATGGGACAACTTCTGTTCCAATAGCAGCTATAGGAAGTTTTACTGTTGGTCCTTACGTAATAGGTACGCAAGTAGCACTAACATTACAACATGGTATTGATACAACGTGTGATGTAAGCTTAGGAACAGTTTCAGACACTTGTTCTGAAGTTATTTTTACTATAGATACGGCAGTAGATAATGTTACTAACATTACAGAGACTATTGTAAAAGATGGCGATACTTATGTTTTAACAGTAGATCATCCAGGTAGCGAAACACTTGATGTTTTAAATGGTACAGATTTGGTTTTTTACCTTGGTTCTGGTGGCGCAAACACAATAGAGCCATTTGTACTAACGATTACAAGAAACGGTTACCCAACTAATTTTACATTTAAAGGGTTAGATTATGACACTTTAGAAGCTGGTACAATATCGGTTACAAATCAAGATAACGCTTATATATCTACTCCTACAGCTTACCCATTAGGTTCGGGAGCGATTGCCATTACAAGTACAACCAATGCGACTAATATCTCTAGTTTTAATATTGTTCCAAATGATGCAGATGATTTAATTGATTTTGGGTTTCATAATATAAAAGTTGATATTGTTGATACCTGTGGGCCACCAATGGCGACAGCTGTTGTGTCGAGTCAAGATTGTACAACGGGAGAGTTTTTTGTAGAAGTAAATGTTACTGATTTAGGAAATGGTAATCCATCGATTTCTGACGGAGCAACAGTAACACCGGTTTTAACGACAGGAGTTGTAGCATTTGGGCCATACCCAATTGGGACACCAATAAACTTTACGTTACAACATGGTACTGATGCAGGATGTAATGTAGATTTGGGAGCGATTGAGGATACTTGCCCACCACCTGTAAATGATGAATGTACAGGAGCGATTGCTGTTACTTGTGGAGACACCGTTATAGGTACTACACTACGTGCAACTAACAGTGGTAATGATGCTGCAACAGATGTGTTTTATTCATTTACAGATACTGTTTTACAAGATGTAACATTGTCACTTTGTAATTCAAGCTTTAATACAGTTATTAGAGTATTTGACGATTGTCTACAAACAAATCAAGTAACGTTTAATGATCAATTTTGTGCAAATCAATCTCAAGTGACTTTTACTGCACAACCAAATATTACGTATTACATAATGATAGATGGGTTTTTAAGTACTAGTGTCGGTAGTTATGAACTCAATGTGAGCTGCGTCCCTACTGTTCCAGCACCAGGAAATGATTTATGCGCTAGTGCAACACCCCTTAGTTTCGGTGTAACATTATTTGGAGAAACGACAGCTGGCGCGACAGATGATTCTACAAGCAATTTAGATGATACTACTTGTGATTCTTTCAATTTCCATTCTGATGTTTGGTACACATTCCAAGCACTTGGTTCTGGGCAGGCAACTATTACAACTGTAATTACTGGTGACTCTAATCAGGCAAATGTTGCAGTTTACTCGTCATTAGATTGTTCACAATTAGATGCAGATAGTATTGCTTGTTCTGTAAATAATGGTGGAGAAACAGTAGAGTTAACAGGGTTAATACCAAATGCGGTTTACTATATTAGAGTATGGAGTGATGGTGTTGCTCCTGTAGCTATAGCTAGAAGAGTTGAAGGAACTTTTAATATCACTGTTTCAGATGCTACACTATCCACTCCAGGAATTGATGATAATTCATTCAGCTATTTTCCAAATCCTGTTGATGATGTATTAACACTTAATTCTCGAGAAAATATATCAGAAATTAAGGTATATAATATGCTAGGACAAGTTGTAATGTCTCAAACACCTAATGTTGCAACTAGAAACTTAAATATGTCTAGATTAGAGTCTGGTGCTTATTTTGTTAAAGTTTCAATAGGAAGCTCTAGTAAATTAATTCGTGTTATTAAAAATTAATTATAGTTAGTTAGTGATAAAAAGAGGCTACTAAATTTTTGGTTGCCTCTTTTTTATTATACCAAATAAATTGAAATTGAAAAGGAACTGTAAGAATTAAATCTTAATCTGTCGATTAATCTGCTGCTGTAAAGAAATAAAAGTTTCTGTTCTCGATACACCCTTTATACTCTGTATTTCAGAATTCAATACATGCATTAAATGCTCATTGTCCTTAGATAAAATCTTTATAAAAATGCTCCAATGCCCAGTTGTATAATGACATTCTATAACTTCAGGAATCTTCTGTAATTGTTTCACAGCCTCAGGATTACTAACCGCTTTGTCTAAATAAACACCTACAAATGCCATAGTGGTGTAGCCCAAAACCTTTGGATTAATTATAAATTTTGAACCAGCTAATAAGCCAGATTTTTCAAGTTTTTTAAGTCTTTGATGAATTGCAGCTCCAGAAATACCCACATTACGTGCAATTTCTAGAATAGGAGTCCTGGCATCTGCCATTAGCGCACGTATTATTTTTTTATCAATGCCATCGATGTAAATACCCTTATCATTAACTTTCATGTATAATTCTATTTATGAATTGAAAGTTAAAAATAAGAAAATGATTTCAATTTGAAACAATAATATGCTAAAACGGCTTATTATGCATTTAGTGGGTTGTAACCCAAATAAGGGACTTCGGTTTCAGAGAAATTAACACCATAAGCGTTAAGTTCTTCTAAAATTGGAGTATAAACTTCCTTAGAAATTGGTATTTGAACACCAGGTGTTTTTATCTTGCCATTAAGAATTGCCATTGTGGCAATAGCTACTGGTAAACCTACGGTTTTTGCCATAGCTGTATAAGTTTGGTCTTCACCAAGTGTTACCATAGTAGCATCAATCTGATGCTTTTCCCCATTAAGCTCGTAACCAAATTTATGGTACATCACAATCATGTCTTTATCATCTTCACTTAAAGTCCAACTATCCATTAATATTTTCTGTAGAATTTGTGCTGGTGTAGCTTTTTCAAGCTTCACCATTTTCTTAGAATTAAAAATATCCAATTCTAAAAATTTATCCCAAACAATGTCATCTTGGTCAATCTTTAGAGCATGTCTAAATTTTAGTTCAACAGAGTCTGTTGGGCTATAAGGCAAAAAGCCATTTACAAAATCGCGATAACTCATGTTAATACTATCATCAATAGTGTAACTATCGTCAGTCATTCCTAATTGCACAAACACATGCCAAGCTCTGCTGAAACCAACACGTCGCATAGTACCTCTGTATAAAGTTTTTGCATGGTCTAAGCCATAAACATGCTGATATTTTAGAGAGTCTCTGTTGGCGTAAGCTTCAAAACGGCCATATCCTTCAACCTCTAAAAACTCTGTGCGTCTAAATAATCGATCATAAGGAATATACTTAAACTGACTTTCCTGAAGAAATTTAGCGGCTCCGCCTTGTCCTGCTACAACCACATTTCTCGGATTCCATGTAAATTTATAATTCCATAGATTATTATCACTCTCGGGTGCTACTAATCCACCAGTAAAGGATTCAAACAAAATCATTTTACCTCCTTTATCTCTAATTTGGTCAATAACTTGCATAGCACTCATATGATCTAATCCTGGATCTACACCAATTTCATTCATAAAAATGAGACCATTAGCTTTAGCATCTTCGTCTAAGGCTTGCATTTCTTCACTGACATAAGAGGCGGTAACCATGTTTTTTTTATGTCTAATACAATCTTTAGCAACTTCAATATGAAACCGTGCAGGTAGCATAGAAACCACAATGTCTGCATTTTTAACTGCAGCAGTACGAGATTTAGCATTAAAAACATCTAAGTGAATAACTTCAGTCTGGGCATGACGGCCTACTAATTTTTTAGCGTTATCAACGTTAAGATCACCAATGGTAATATGGAGGTTTTCAGATTGCGTTTTGTCTAGTAAGTACTTTATGAGGTATGATGATGATTTTCCAGCACCAATGATTAAAATCTTTCGCATAATGGTTTTATATGACTAATTTTGTGTGGAGCGAATGTAATAAATCCAAAAAGTATTAGACTTAAATATCATATTAATTATGAAAAAAAAATTATTAATTGCTGGAGCCGTTTTAGGAATTCTGGGTGTCATTTTAGGAGCTTTTGCAGCACATGGTCTAGAGAAATTGGTTGATGCTGATGCTATTAAATCTTTTGAAACAGGTGTGCGTTATCAATTATACCATGCGTTTTTGTTGTTAATACTTGGTAGTACTTCTTTTGTTAGCTTAAAGCTGAAAAAAACTATATTTCATTTGGTGCTTTTTGGGTTAATTTTCTTCTCTGGCTCTATCTATGGGTTGGCTACAAATGCACTTTCAAGCATTGATTTTAAGACTATTGCAATGATTACACCAATTGGTGGATTGCTACTAATTGCGGCTTGGGTTGTGATGTTAATCGGTATTATAAGAAGTAAGGTCGATTAATGTTAATCGAGTGTGTTATTTTAAAATAAAATGATAATTTTGCACCACTAAACAACACAAAAATTATGGCAAACCATACCCAATCAACGAAATCGATTTCGTTAGACCAATATGGAATTAAAAATGCAAAAGTTAACTATCAATTATCTTCAGACGAACTTCATGCTGAGACTGTTTCTAAAGGACAAGGAGTAGAATCCTCTTCTGGTGCTTTAGCGGTTAATACAGGTGAGTTTACTGGTCGTTCTCCAATGGATAGATTCATTGTAAAAGACGACATTACTGAGAACAAAGTTTGGTGGGGAAATATTAACATTCCGTTTGAGAGTGATAAGTTTGAGAAGCTGTACGATAAAGTTGTAAATTATTTGTCTGAGAAAGAAGTTTATGTACGAGATAGCTATGCTTGTGCTGATGAAAACTACAAGCTAAATATTAGGGTTATTAATGAATATCCTTGGAGTAACATGTTTGCTTATAATATGTTTTTACGCCCAACAGAAAAAGAATTAAAGGATTTTTCGCCAGAATGGACAGTAGTTAACGCTCCAGGTTTTATGGCAGATCCAGAAGTAGATGGAACACGTCAGCACAACTTTGCGATTTTAGACTTTACACGAAAGATTGCTTTAATTGGTGGAACTGGTTATACAGGAGAAATTAAGAAAGGTATTTTCTCTGCATTAAACTTTATTCTTCCAGTATTTAAAAACACTTTACCAATGCACTGTAGTGCAAATGTTGGTAAAGATGACGATACAGCTATCTTCTTTGGATTATCTGGGACAGGAAAAACAACTCTTTCTACGGATGCTAATCGTAGTTTAATTGGTGATGACGAACACGGTTGGACAAAAGAAAATACCGTTTTTAATTTTGAAGGGGGTTGTTACGCTAAAGTGATTAATCTATCTCAAGATCAAGAACCAGAGATTTTTGCTGCGATTAGAAAAGGAGCGATTTTAGAAAATGTAATTTTGGACGATAAAGGCAATGTAGATTTTGCTGATACATCTATTACACAAAATACAAGAGTAAGTTACCCAATTTACCATATTGATAATATTAGAAAACCATCAATTGGTAAAAACCCAAAGAATATATTTTTCTTAACTGCTGATGCGTTTGGTGTATTACCTCCAATATCTAAGCTAACACCAAGTCAGGCAGCTTATCATTTCATTTCTGGCTATACAGCAAAAGTTGCTGGTACAGAAGCTGGTGTTGTAGAGCCAGTACCAAGTTTTTCGGCTTGTTTTGGCGCACCATTTATGCCTTTGCATCCAACAGAATATGCTGATATGTTGAGTAAAAAAATGCTAGACGCAGGTGTTAATGTATGGTTAGTTAATACAGGTTGGACAGGTGGACCTTATGGAGTAGGAACACGGATGAAATTAAAGTACACAAGAGCCATGATTAATGCAGCCTTAAATGGTGATTTAAGCGATTATAATTACGAAAATTACCATATTCACTCCGTATTTGGTGTCGCACAACCAAGAACATGTCCTGGTGTACCAACAGAAGTATTGAGCCCACGAACAAGATGGAATGATGATGAAGCGTATTATAAAATGGCATTTAAACTATCTAATGCCTTTAGAGAAAACTTTAAACAGTTTGAGTCATATGCGTCTGAAGAAGTGAGACGTGGAGGACCACAACGTTATTCGTTTTAGTAATAACTTAAAAAAACTAAAAAAGCGATTCTAAATTTAGAATCGCTTTTTATATAAATAATAGTTATTTTACTATTTCCCCTTATTAACAGCATCAATATACTTCTGTAAAGCCATTGTCATTGACGGTGTCTCTGGTGTAGGTGCAGAAATATCTACACGTAGTCCTTTTTCCTTAACAGCATTTACTGTTGTGTTTCCAAACACAGCAATACGTGTTTCGTTTTGTTTAAAATCTGGGAAATTATGGAATAAAGATTCTATGCCAGAAGGGCTAAAGAATACTAAGATATCATAATACACATTGGCTAAATCAGATAAGTCACTAATTACCGTTTTGTAAAATGTAGCTTGCTTCCAGTTAACACCTAGACTATCTAATATTTCAGGAATTACAGGTTTTACTTTATCTGTTGTAGGTAATAAAAAGGATTCGTCTTTATATTTTTTAACTAAAGGTGTTAATTCTTCAAAAGTACGTTTACCAACATAAATTTTACGTTTTCTATAGACAACGTATTTTTGTAAGTAATAGGCAACAGCTTCCGATTGGCAGAAGTATTTCATAGAATCGGGCACTTTAAAGCGCAATTCGTCTGCTACTCTAAAGAAGTGATCTACAGAATTTCTACTTGTAAGAATAATTGCTGTAAATTTACTAAGATCAATCTTTTGTTGTCTAATATCTTTGGATGATACGCCTTCAACGTGGATGAAGGGTCTAAAGTCCACTTTTACCTTTTGCTTTTCTTGCAAATCAAAGTAAGGAGAGTTCTCTATTTTAGGCTCTGGCTGTGATACTAAAATCGTTTTCACTTTCATACTTAAACCTTGTGTTTTATGCGTTATACTCTCTAATTACCTTATATAAAAGGACATAAGGGCTGATTTCGAGAGCGCAAAGATACAACAAAAAATAGAAAAAATTGGAATTTATTAATTTTTGATAGTTTTTAAATGAAGTTAAAAAACCTATGAGATTAATAAGGCAAATTAAAACAAATGATGCTATTATAACAACATTTGCATACTTATCTGTATATAACAAAAGTAAGTTGGCAATTAAAAAGACGATGCCAGAGTAATTTTTGAATGTTGTCTTCTGAAACAAGTAGTTATCTATTACACCATCAATCTCAAAAAGACTACCAATAAGACGCTCTAGAAGCGTTTTTATAATAATTATGGTAGATATTGCAAAAAGAAGTTTTAAAAATAAAACTAGCTCAAACGTTAATGGAGATATAAACGTAGAATAAGTGAAGTAAGTAAATATACTAAGGGACAAGACAAGGTTAACAAATAAAAAACTATCAAATTGATCGATAAATTTTTGATCTTTGGTATAGATTTTAAGGTATTTAGAATTACCTATAACATATAAGAAATCATTAAATCTAATTGCATTGAGAACTTTTGCAGCAACAATAGCGAACAATCCTATGATTGTGAAGATGGTAAACCACTCGTAAGTAATAAAATTACGCATGCTGCTAAATTATAAAAAATCTATAATTTTCGCTACAAAACAAAAAGTTTAAACTACAACTATCAAAAAAGTTAATTACATCATATAATCCATTAAAAACTTTACTTTTGTTAAAATTCTAAGCACCACTCAAAAGAGGGTATAAAAGTTAGTTAATGTCTGACGCAATCGTAATAATTCCTACCTATAATGAGATTGAAAATATAGAGTCTATTATTAGAGCTGTATTTTTACAAGAGAAGCGTTTTCATGTCTTAGTTGTAGATGATAATTCACCTGATAAAACGGCTGAAACAGTTAAGGTATTACAGCAAGAATTTTCTGGTAGTTTATTTTTATTAGAGCGAGAGGAAAAAAGCGGTTTAGGTTCAGCTTATATATCTGGATTTAAATGGTCTTTAGAAAAAGCCTATGATTTTATTTTTGAAATGGATGCAGATTTTTCACATAGTCCAGATGACTTAATAAAATTATATAACGCTTGTTTGGATGACAATGCAGATATCTCAGTAGGCTCGCGATATGTTAAAGGGATTACAGTTGTTAATTGGCCAATGTCTCGTATCATATTATCTTATGGAGCATCGCGATATGTAAGGTTTATTACACGGATGAAAGTTAAAGATTCTACTGCCGGATTTATTTGTTATAAAAGAGCTGTGCTAGAAGCTATTAATCTCAATAAAATTAAGTTTGTAGGTTATGCTTTTCAGATTGAAATGAAATTTAAAGCCTATAAAAAAGGATTTAAAATTGTTGAAATCCCTGTTTTATTTAAAGATAGAACCAAAGGAAAATCAAAAATGAGTAGTGGTATTATTTCTGAAGCCATTTTTGGTGTGATAAGTTTGAAATTGAAAAGTTTATTTGCTAAGTAGAAAAAAAATGATGCAAAATATCCTCATAAAAAATGCAAAAATCGTCAACGAAGGAAAAATTGTTGAAGGAGATATTCTCATAGAAGACAACATTATTAAAGAAATAGACTCTTCAATTAGTGTAAAATCTGCGGATATAAAGGTCATCGATGCTGAAGGTAATTATGTATTACCAGGAATGATTGATGATCAAGTTCACTTTAGAGAACCAGGCTTAACGCATAAAGCTAATATAGAAACAGAATCTAAAGCAGCTTTGGCTGGCGGAATCACTTCATTTATTGAGATGCCTAATACCAATCCACAAACGACGACTGTTGAGAGGTTAGAAGAGAAATTTGCTATTGCAGCAAATTCATCTTACGCTAACTACTCATTTATGTTTGGTGGCACCAATGATAATTTAGATGAAATCTTAAAGGTAAATCCTAAAACTGTAGCAGGATTAAAACTGTTTTTAGGATCTTCTACAGGAAATATGTTGGTTGACGACCCAAAGGTTATTGAAAAAATATTCTCAAGCACCAATATGGTGATTTCGGTGCATTGTGAAGATGAAGCAACTATTAAGGAGAATTTAGCAAAATATAAAGCAGAATATGGAGATGATATTCCTATGGAAAAGCATCCTATTATTCGTAGCGAGGAGGCATGCTATTTGTCATCGTCTAAAGCTATTGAGTTAGCAAAGAAAACAGGTGCGAGATTGCATGTGTTTCATTTGTCAACAGGAAAAGAAACGAAACTGTTTTCAAACAAAATTCCATTAAAGGATAAAAAGATTACAGCAGAGGTTTGTGTGCATCATTTATGGTTTTCTGATGAAGACTATGCAAAAAAAGGAAGTCATATAAAATGGAATCCTGCAGTTAAAACAGCTAAAGACAGAAAGCATCTTTGGAAAGCACTCTTAGATGACAGAATTGATGTTATTGCTACAGATCATGCGCCTCACACGCTTGAAGAAAAAAATAATCCATACACCAGTGCTCCTTCTGGAGGGCCATTGGTACAACATGCTTTGGTTGCTTTGTTAGAAGCACATCATCAAGGAAAAATTCCTGTTGAGAAAATAGTAGAAAAAGCATGTCACAATCCGGCTATTCTATTCGATGTAGAAAAGCGAGGTTATATAAAAGAAGGGTATTATGCGGATTTAGTTATTGTGGATTTAAATAATCCTTGGACTGTTAATAAAGACAATATTCTATATAAATGTGGTTGGTCTCCATTTGAGGGTAATACGTTTAAGAGTAGAATAACCCATACTTTTGTTAATGGCCAATTGGCATATAACAATTTTAAAGTTTTAGGCGTTAAAGCAGGACAGCGATTAACTTTTAATAGATAATATGGTTAAGAAGATAAGTGTTTTAATAGTATTGAGCCTTTTGATTATAGCTTGTAATGAGAATGATAAACCAAAGAAACCAGATAATCTTATATCTAAGAATAAAATGTCAGAGATTCTTCATGACTTATATATTATAAATGCTGCAAAAGGTGTGAATAGAAAACTATTAGAAACTAATGGTTTTGTGCCAGAAACTTATGTTTTAACAAAATATAATATTGATAGTGCGCAGTTTGCAGATAGTAATACCTATTATGCTTTTAATACTGACGTTTACAAAGACATTGTAGATAAGGTAAAGGCAAGGTTAGAAAAAGAAAAAGAAGAGTTTGGAGAGCTTCAAAAAATAGAAGGTAAGGCCGCAAAACGTAAACGTGATTCTATTAATAAAATTAAATTAAGCAAGAAAGACTCTGTAAAAAAACCAAAGAGAAATTTTAGATTCAAAGTTTTAGATACTATAGCTATAAACTAAGTTGTATTAAGATCTTTAAGATATAATTTGCTTACATCGACTATTACTTCATCTATAGGCTTAAATTCAAAATCTAAAGCATTTTTTAATTTCGAATTATTATATTTTGTTACACTTAATGCTGATTTTGAATTTTGTTTAGATAAACTTCGTCGTTTGCTAAAAAGTTTAAATTGTAACCAATCTAATCTCCAAGCTATGTTTAATAACCACTGTTTTGCTTCTTTCATAGGAGGTTTAACATTAAGTGCTTTGGCCGTTTTCGTCTGAAACGCTTTAAAACTCAAGTTTTCGGATATTAAAATGAATTTTTCATTTTTTATATCACTTTCAATAAGTTGGTGCATGGTATTAACAGCATCCCAAACATCTACATAACCTGTAACTCCATTTACATAATAGCGCATGCCTTTATAGATTTGCTTAAACAAATTACCGCTACTTCCACCATTCCAATATCCTGCTCCTAAAATAATTCCAGGGTTTACAATTATAGCATCTAAACCTTCTTGTGTGCCTCGCCACACTTCGAGCTCTGCTCCGTATTTTGTAATGGCATAGACACTGTTATCATCTTCGGGATTCCAAGCTGTTTGCTCATCGATAAATTTTTCTGGGTCGCTATGATGCCCAATTGCAGCAATAGAACTGACATAACATAGTTTTTTAACTCTATAACTAATACAGAGGTTAACTATGTTTGCTGTTCCTTTAATATTAACCTTTCGTAGTGTTTTGTATTTATCGGGCTCAAAAGAGACAAAGGCCGCACAATGATACACATGTGTTATACCCTTAAACGCATCTTGTAATTTTGGTATGTCATTGATATCTGCTTCAACCCATTTAATTTTATCGAAAAGCGTTTCAGCATCATCAGAAAAATAAGAAAAGACATGTTTAACACGTTGCAATGTTTTTTCTCTTCGGTAAATAGCGCGCACATTTTCATTGTTGCTTATTAATTTAAAAAGCAAATGTGAGCCAACTAATCCTGTTCCTCCAGTAACTAATATCATAAAGCTAATTTACGCTTTTTTAAAATTGTCTTTTGTCATTTGAAGTGGAAACATATCTTTGTGCAGATAACATTGAATTAAAATAAAGTAATGGCAAATAAATTTGTAGAAGAATTACGTTGGAGAGGAATGGTACACGATATCATGCCAGGCACAGAAGAGCAATTAGAAAAGGAAATGACGACAGCATATATTGGCTTTGATCCTACATCAGATTCACTACATATAGGAAGTTTAGTTCCAATAATTTTATTGGTTCATTTAAAAAAATCAGGTCATAAACCTGTTGCTTTGGTTGGTGGAGCTACTGGTATGATTGGTGATCCTTCTGGGAAGAGTGACGAACGTAATTTGCTAGATGAAGCTACCTTGGCGCATAATGTTGCTGGTATAAAAAATGTATTATCTCGTTTTTTAGATTTTAATTCTGTAGAAAAAAATGCTCCTATTTTAGTAAATAACTACGACTGGATGAAAGATTTTAGCTTCATCGATTTTGCTCGAGATGTAGGTAAACGCATTACTGTAAATTATATGATGGCGAAGGATTCTGTAAAAAAACGATTAAGTGGTGAAGAAGGAAATGTTGGTATGAGTTTTACAGAATTTACATATCAGTTAATACAAGGTTACGATTTTCATCATTTGTATAAAACAATAGGTTGTAAGTTACAAATGGGAGGAAGCGATCAATGGGGAAATATTACTACAGGGACTGAATTGGTAAGACGTATGCATGATGGTGAAGACCAAGCTAAAGCTTATGCAATTACTTGTCCTCTTATTACAAAAGCAGACGGCTCTAAATTTGGAAAAAGTGAAGGTGGTAATATTTGGTTAGATGCAGATAAAACATCAGTTTATAAATTCTACCAATTTTGGTTAAATACTACTGATGCAGATGCCGAGAAGTATATTAAGATTTTTACTTTTTTGGGAAAAGAGACTATTAAAAACTTAATTACAGAGCATAAAGAAAATCCTGGCTCTAGGGCTTTACAAAAAAGTCTAGCAGAAGAAGTAACAACTTTTGTGCATAGTAAAGAAGATTATGATAACGCAGTAAAAGCAGCTAAAATATTATTTAGCAAAGATTTTAAAAACGAGATTAAACAATTACCCGAAAGTTTGTTCTTAGACGTTTTTGAAGGTGTGAAACAAGCTGAAATTTCTAAATCAGAATTTGATGAAGGTATAGATATGATTGGAGCTTTGGCTGCGAAAACTAACTTCTTAAATTCTAATGGAGATGCACGTAGAGCTCTAAAAGAAAATGCTGTAGCTGTTAATAAAGAAAAGGTAAAAGAAGATTATAAATTATCCTCTGAAGATTTGATTAACGACAAGTATATTGTAATCAGTAGAGGTAAGAAAACGAATTTTATCTTAAAGGTTATTTAAGTATTTTGATACAGTGTTATCATTATAAAAAATGCCCGAAATTACTTTCGGGCACATCTAACCAATCAATCAACTTAGAGGCTAACTTAGTTAATTTTTCTTTTTCATAGAATTAATTAAGCTTTATAGCCTCCCAATTTAAGTCGGCATTTTTTTGTAAACCTTTCACATTTTCTTCTAACCATTTTGTTAAGGTATTATTTCCCCAAGAATTATAGAATAAATAAAGTTTTCCATCTCTAATTTCAAAGGTTTTAGGGTCAATATCAACTTTTTTTGAATTTGTTGCGACTGCATATGTACAATAGCCACCATATTGTGGAATATAAGCTTCAGGATTGTTTAGGAAAATATCTAGATTTTTTTTAGAACTAAATTTATACTTTACACTGTCAAAAGTTGTGGAATATGTTTTAGACCCTTCAATGGCTTAATTGTTAAAATAAGCAACTACATCATAGCCTTTAGCAACAAATCCATTTTTTGTGTTGTAGTCTATGGTTTGCGAAAACACACTAGTTATTGCTGTAAAATATAGTAGGATAAAATATTTCATGGAATATTAGTTATTCTACTTATGTCGAAAAATTACTTAC
>TARA_R110002124_G_scaffold25392_1_pt1 | contig 41646 bp, 36 predicted proteins | sample TARA_R110002124 | Tara Oceans TARA_R110002124 (sample SAMEA4397445) | marine metagenome | biome: Polar Biome; feature: [SRF] surface water layer (ENVO:00010504); material: water (ENVO:00002006), including particulate matter (ENVO:01000060) such as... | depth 5 m
TAGCCGGGAGATAATAACCAGACGCACACAGTAGCGCGATGAATTGTCCTCGAAACACCTTGGCTAAGTTATCAAAAATTAAACGGACACTCACTCTAAATTAGTTCTGATGCCAATATCGATATTCAACTACTTGACTGAGTGCCTTGCTGGCAAAAGTGAACATTATAAGGCAATCTTATCTAGTGATTTCTAGTCTCAAGCACTCCGCAGAGCTAAATTCACTACTTCGATAATCAGTATTACTATTATCTAAAAAACAGCGCATTTTAGAAAAATATTTCAATTTATCGTGATTAATAAAATGTATTTTCATCTCAGGTTCAAAATTGACGGCTAAAGGTTGTTATTTTTAATGCATATCGCTTTTTTGGAATGAGTTTGCTACTTATGGTTATTTGTTGGTTTTATATTGCTCAAAAAATGATAGCTGTTAGTCTGTTTTTATTCTAGAGCATTAAGAGCTGACATCATGTCATTGGAAAACTATTTCTTACCTTTTCGTCAGCACATTATTGGGCAAAACCTGCAACATCAAATCAACGGTAAAACGCTCGATATTATTTATGCTGATTGGACTGCCAGTGGCCGGCTTTATCAACCGATTGAAGATTACTTAACTAATGAACTTGGGCCTTATGTTGCCAACACGCATACCGAGACAAATCTTACCGGTAGTGCGATGACACATGCTTATCATGAAGCGCAACATGTTATTAAACGCCATGTAAACGCTTGTGATAACGATATTTTGATCACGGCTGGCGCAGGCATGACCGCTGTTGTGAATAAATTTCAACGTATTTTGGGTTTACGTATTCCTGAACGTATGCAGGCACAAGTCGCATTTGCAGAGCATGAAAGACCGGTGGTTTTTATTACCCACATGGAACATCATTCGAACCAAACTTCTTGGTACGAATGTGATGTTACGCTGGAAATTGTTGAGCCTGATAGTCATGGTTTACCCTCATTAGATCACTTAGCTATTCTGCTGGAAAAGTACAAAGATCGAGAGGTTAAAATAGGATCATTTTCTGCTTGTTCAAATGTCACGGGGATTAAAACGCCTTATTATCAACTCGCAGAGTTGATGCATCAACATGGTGGTCTGTGTTTTGTTGATTTTGCTGCTTCTGCTCCTTATGTTGATATTGATATGCACCCAAGCAATCCAAAGCAAGCGCTAGATGCTATTTACTTTTCGCCGCACAAGTTTTTGGGCGGACCTGGTAGTTCTGGCGTTTTGGTGTTTAACAAAGCATTGTACAAAAATAAAGTGCCAGATCATCCGGGTGGCGGTACGGTTACTTGGACTAATCCTTGGGGCAAGCATAGTTTTTTTCATAACATTGAAATGCGAGAAGACGGCGGTACACCGGGGTTTTTACAATGTATTAAAACTGCTTTGGCAATAAAGCTTAAAGATGCAATGGGTGTGGAAAATATTCGTCAACGTGAGGCTGAAATAACGGATTATGTGATGGATGCATTAGCGCAAAATGAGCAGGTTGTTATGCTTGAACCTACACTTCGTGATCGTCTAGCCATAGTGTCTTTTTACATTCCCGGCGCACATTATAATTTAGTGGTGCGCTTGCTGAACGATAAATTTGGCGTACAAACTCGCGGTGGCTGTTCTTGTGCTGGTACCTATGGTCATATTTTATTAAATGTGGATCAAAGCACGTCATCAAAAATTACTGAGCAAATAGATGCCGGTGATTATGCTGAAAAGCCGGGTTGGATACGGGCTTCGTTTCATCCGACGACGTCTGATAAAGAAGTGGCTTTTGTGGTTGATGCTATTAAGAAAGTGACTGAAAACTTGGCACTGTGGCGTAAAGAATATCGTTTTAATCCGGCCATTGGCGATTACGAACATAGTAACTTTTCGGTTCAGTTTCCAACGTTATCCAGTTTCGATGCTTTACCGGAAGTTTCGTCAGTAGCGGTGAAAAAAGTAGGAGCGAACCCTTCAATTTTACGTAAATTATTTGGCTAGAGGTCGAATGATTGCTTAATGGTTACTTAACTATTATCTAAGTATTATCTAACTGTTAACTAATCAGGACTGAAGGTTTATTGGCTATTAACGATTTTAATAGCCAATAAATAGAATAGGTAAGTGCAGATGAATGGATAGATTAATCAGCAATGTTAGTCAGTTAGTCAGTTAGTCACTCAGGCATTAATTCACTTAATCAGTCAAACATAACCATCATTTCAGCCGCTTCACAGTGACAATTAAAATGACATATCGGACAGTCGTAACCCGCTAAACTCAATTCATGCCATCGGTCCGGATGCTCTTTAATGAGTATGCCGCCGCATTTTGTAAAATATTTTACCGCGCTATTGCCTGGGCTTTGTTTCCATAGATGACTAACACCGGCAATGGCACCTTGTTGTTTTGCCGCTGCAATTGAACGCTGAAGCAGTTCGCCGCCAATACCATGACCACGATATTCTTCATCAACAGTATTACATTTAAAATAACACACTTGCTCAGGGGCTACTGACCATAATTGGGTTGTACACCATTGATCTATTTGCCATTGCTGTGCCGCGTAGGTAATGCGAAAGCCGACTAGCTTTTCATTATGGTAAACAACAAAACCTGCGTTGATGTTGTTTTTCAAACCTTTTTCATACCAAGCTTGCATGCTGGTTTGATCAATATAGCCTTCACCGTGCACTGTAGTTGCTAAGTGAATAACCTGGTCAAAGTCGGCCGGGGTTAATTGTTGATAATTAAGCGTTATGCCCATAAAGTTGTTTTTATTGAATTAGTTATTGCAGCATTGTACTGTTTTTTCTGAGATACTTTAAGTGTGTCAGTTATTAAAATTAACCTTGTTGTGTTAGCTAATTTTGGAAGTGAAAATGTACGATCCTTTGCACGATTTATCGCCAGGTTGTAATGAAAAGTATCCTGAAAGTTACTGGGCAAATGTTTCCGGAGTCGCACCAGAACACGATGGTGCTGTTAGCGGTGATATTGATGTTGATGTCGCCATTATTGGTGCAGGCTATACCGGATTATCTTGTGCGCTGCATTTGGCTCGAGAACATGGTATTAAAGCGCATGTTTTAGAAGCTAATCAAACTGCCTGGGGTTGTAGTGGGCGTAATGCCGGTTTTATTTTGAAATCTTCCGGTCGCAAGTCCTATGGCCAAATGGCTAAGCAATGGGGCGAAGAAGTGATGCGCGGTATTTATCAGGAAATGGCGGCAGGTGTCGACACGGTAAATAGCTTGATCGGCGAAGGCATCGACTGCGATCGCCAGAGTGCTGGTTATATCAAGGTTGCGCATAAGCCTAATAAATTGAAAGAGCTGGTTGAGTTGGCCAAGCTTCAACAGAAAATGTTTGGTTATGACGTTGAAATTCTTTCACAAGCTGAAGTACGTCAACAATATATGGATGACCGCAATGCTTATGGCGCGATTCGTTATCAAGACGGTTTTGGTTTAAATCCTTTAAAACTGGCTTGGGGCTATCAAAAATTAGCCCGTCAAGCTGGCGCGAAAGTACATTGTGCTTCTCCAGTAACCCAATGGCTGTCAGGTGACAATAAGCAGAAGCTGCACACGCCTAATGGTATTGTTAGTGCGCAAAAAGTGGTTATTGCAACTAATGGCTATACGCCAAAAGGTTTTCACGACTTAACCACCGATCGAACATTGCCAGTATTGTCACAAATTATTGTTACTGAACCATTAAATGAAGCACAACTTGCTGCTTGTAATTTCTTAACCTCTAATGTGGTTATGGACACGCGAGCATTGAAGTATTATTACCGTAAGTTACCCGATAATAGAATATTGTTTGGCGGTAGAGGAGCGATCACCGGCAAAAGTGCAGAAGATCCTTATTACGCACAACGTCTACTGTCGGTACTCAAAAGCAGTTTTCCTGCGCTGAGCAATATCAACTACAGTTATGCTTGGTCTGGCTGGATTTGTATGGCGTTAGATGATTTACCGCACATTTATCAAAATGATGAAAAGTCGGTATTTTACAGCATGGGCTACTGCGGTAGTGGCGTTTCATTTTCGGTACAAGCGGGCAAGCGTTTAGCTGAAAAAGTGGCTGAAAAACCGGTACCTGATTTGCCGTTGTACAATAAAGCTTTGCCTAAGTTTCCATTTGCTCCATTGCGACGAGTAGGGCAGTGGGGCTATTTTCATTACGGAAAAGTAAAAGACCAGTGGTTTTAAAATACGGGCCTTCTACTTGTTGCTTTACTCAGCCTTAATCAACACGATTTGCGCGTTCATTACGACGAGTAGGGCAGTGGGGCTATTTTCATTATGGGAAAGTAAAAGACCAGTGGTTTTAAAATACGGGCCTTCTACTTGTTGCTTTACTCAGCCTTAATCAACACGATTTGCGCGTTCATTACGACGAGTAGGGCAGTGGGGCTATTTTCATTATGGGAAAGTAAAAGACCAGTGGTTTTAAAATACGGGCCTTCTACTTGTTGTTTTATTCAGCCTTAATCAACACGATTTGTGCGTTCACCTTGCTTAAATGCCGTTATATTCCTGGCGACCAAATTAAGTAAGGCCTGCTGTGCTTGTTGGCTTGCCCAAGCGATATGAGCGGTAATTTTTAACTTAGGTGACTGCGCAGCTAAAAGTATATGATCTTTTGGTGGTGGCTCTTGTTCAAGTACATCTAAAATCGCGCAGGCAATTTCATCGTTATTTAAGGCACTGAGCAAATCTTGGTTATTAATTAAAGCACCGCGCGCGGTATTAATCAGTATCGCGCTTGTTTTCATACGAGCAAATAACTCCGCATTAAACATACCTTGTGTTTCTGGCGTTTGCGGGCAATGTAAGCTGATAATATCTGCTTGCTCGATAGCGGCTAAAAACGCCATTCGCTCAGGTCTAATCGTTGTAGCACCAGGTCTTTCTGCAATCAGTACCGTCATGTCAAAAGCTTTAGCAATATCGGCAACTTTTTGTCCCAAAGCCCCGTAACCAATAATAGCGATAGACTTGCCTGCTAGTTCGATACTGCCATTACCGTGCAGACAAAAGGTCTCACTTTTCTGCCATAAACCCTGTTGGGTATTGCGGTTGTGATGCTCAATTTGACTAAAGTGAGCCAGTAACTGAGCAAAAATATATTGGGCAAGGGTATTTTTTGCATAACCACTGACATTAGTCACCGCTATACCGAGTGCTTTCGCTGCTGCAATATCGACATTATTAATGCCGGTAGCGGTGACACATATTAGTTTTAAATCAGGTAGCTGACTTAATGTTTCACGGCTTAGTTCTACTTTGTTAGTTAATATAATTTCTGCATTAGCACTATGTTGCACGACTTGTGAGGGAGATGTTGTTGCGTGTAGGTTAAGGTTACTGACTACCTGATTAATAGCTGATAAATCTAAGGATTGGCTAAAGGTTTGATAATCTAAAAATACAGCTCGCATGGAAGAGACTCATTAGAAAAATTTTGCCAAGCTTATCGTAAAGCTGTCAATGGGTCGATGGCATTTTTGGATATTTGGGAGAATTTCGAATTGAAATATTAACGTCTTAACAGTGTGGACTGTAAAGACGTTAATATTGAAGAAATTAAAACTTGGTTATGGTCATTAATGAGCGTGCCAAACGTTTATCCTGGGCGGCCATCAGCGCGAGACTTTAACAGCATTGGACCATAGAAGATAACAAATAATCCGAAGCTGATCAGCCAAAGCAAACCACTGATATCGATAAACATCATGGTTTTTTCTGGCAAGCCCCAAGGGCCAAAACTTCTGATTAAGCTGGCTAGTACCATGGCAGCAAAAGCCAGTGACATCAGCATTGGGGGCTGTAAAGTTCTACCTGTATGACCTAATGATACGCGCGAAATCATCGCGAGAATAACACCGCCAATGCCACCAATAGTGATTAAATGCCAAATATGATTGCTCGGTATTTCAGGTATTAAATAACTGAAGCCGAGTAATGTTAAGCCAAAAGCCAGCGCTTTAATTGAAAAGTGTAATGACCATAGTAGTGGCACGCCTAGGGTTATCCAAGGGCGCCATCTCAGCCAACGGATAGCTTGAAAAATACCGGCGAAGATTAAAATAATACCGATATAAAAGTTATTTACGCCAATGATCGGATGTAATAGCAGTAGTATGGTGAGCAAAGCCAGTGAACCATTAGTTAACTTATCAAGCCAAGGCAGTGGCGTAGTTTTTGTGGTTTTTGTGCCATTGGCGGTAAACATAGGCACTACGCGGCCAACCATAACCGAGATCAGTAAGGTAATTAACATAACACCAGCATAACCAGCATATTGCGTAGAGATTGATGCCGGATAATAAATGCTGGCGTGCATTTCTGCATTAGCGAGAGTGAAAATAGTTAACAAAGGCACAAAAAATAAATTGCGATATTGTTTAATCGCTAATATTGGTTTTGCCAAGATAAAAGCAACACAAGGTAAAAATGCTAAATCTATTACTGTGCTTAGGGCTGGGCCAAAGATATTGGGTAACAATAAACTCACTCGGCCTAATAACCAGAGGAGAAATAAAGCCGCTAAAAGCTTACCTTTAACACTCGGAAGTCCAGTCCAATTTTGTACGGCTGTTAACAGAAAACCCGCAATGATGGCACAGCCAAAACCAAAAATCATTTCGTGAATATGCCACCAGTAGCCGCCACCTAAAGGTTGAATGTCTAAAGCTCCTCTATACAGCATAATCCATAAGAAAATAGCGATAACACTAAAAAGTGCGCCAGCCAAAAAGAAAGGCCGAAAACCTAATCTAAATAGCGGCGTTATTTGTTGTTCTTTTTTTAAATCGGTAATTTGCATCATAGCTGCAACCTTAGGTGTTTATATTGTGGCGATCATAAAGCAATCAAGAATAATTACTTTGCCATATATCAAATAATTTAGTCTTGAGTTAGCTTTTTATACTCAAGCGATGTTAAGTAATTGGTAACTCTAACTCAACAATTTGTTCAGAAATTAATTCAAGTTTTTCTGACATTAAGGCTTGGGCGTCATACAAGCCACGGTTGTAATAAACGGCACCTAATTCCTTAGTAAAGAAATCAAGTAAAAAATCAGCATCAAATTGCCCCAATTCTTGCTCTAGTTCTTTCAGAAAATAGCGTTGTAATTTGTCGATTAACAATGACTTTTCATTGGCCGTGAATTTTATCGGTGACATTGATTGGTTTCCAGTCCTAGTAAGTTTAGAATGATTTATACCAATTCTACTAAGTTTCTTCCCACTCAGTGAACAAACTTAATAGACTTGGTATTATTATACTCATTTAGTATCATTATTTTTTGCTTAATGAATAACCTAATGACAAATATACTATTATACTGTTCCATATAAATTTTAAGTTAAGTAATTGCTGTGAATAAATCATCGTTTAAACAATGGTGGCATACCGATTGTCAGTTTTGCCGTAAAGCTAGAATGATCATTTTTTGGTTAATTTTGATGTTAGCTGCTGATGCACTTTGGTTTGGTTTGATCATTCACTAATTAGATAAACAAAAAGAGGTAGAACATGAGTTATCGCTGGACTGATTCACTTGATATTGCACTCGACCTGATCGAAGAGCATCCTGATGTCGATCCTATGACATTACATTTTCCTGAATTAATGCAATGGGTTTTGGCATTAGAAAACTTTGATGATGATCCCAAGCATTGTGGTGAACGGGTACTTGAAGCAATTCAGTTGGCTTGGATATCAGAAGCGGATTAAATTTCTCTTCTATTTTATTTAGAGCAGATTAATGTTGAATGATTAATCTATATCACTTTTCAAAAGCCGATATTTGGCTATAATATGCGCTCGATTATTATTGTGGTGAATTTTCACCATTCACTAAAAATATAAAGAATATACTTCAACTATGACATCTGAAACTAATCAACGTCCATTATATATCCCATATGCGGGTCCTAGCTTATTAGAAACACCTCTACTCAATAAAGGTAGTGCATTTAGTGAAGAGGAACGCTCACATTTTAATTTAACCGGCTTGTTACCGCCGCGTTTTGAAAGTATCGATGAGCAAGTTGAACGTGCTTATATGCAGTATCGTACTTTTGATACTAACTTGAATAAACACATATATTTACGTGCGATTCATGATAATAATGAAACTTTATTTTTTAAGTTAGTGCAAGCGCACCTGGCTGAAATGATGCCAATTATTTATACCCCAACCGTTGGTGATGCTTGTGAACAATTTTCTGATATTTATCGTAGTTCACGAGGTTTGTTTGTTTCTTATGACCAACGTCATCAGCTTGATGACATTTTGCGTAATGCCACGAAAAATAAAGTTAAAGTTATCGTCGTTACCGATGGTGAGCGTATTCTGGGTTTAGGCGATCAAGGTATTGGCGGTATGGGCATTCCAATTGGTAAGCTCTCGCTTTATACGGCTTGTGGTGGTATTAGCCCAGCATATACTTTGCCGGTTATGCTTGATGTTGGTACCAATAATGAAAAACTGTTAAACGATCCTATGTATATGGGCTGGCGCCATCCTCGTATTGAGCAAGAAAAGTACGATGAGTTTTTAGCAATGTTTATCAATGCTGTTAAACGTCGTTGGCCACATGTGTTATTGCAGTTTGAAGATTTTGCGCAACCTAATGCCACACCATTACTAAACCGTTACCGTGATGAAATATGTTGTTTTAACGATGATATTCAAGGCACAGCGTCAGTAACGGTTGGCACGTTATTAGCGGCTTGTCGCACCAAAAATGTACCATTGTCAGCACAACGAGTTGCCTTTGTTGGCGCAGGCTCTGCCGGTTGCGGTATTGCCGAACAAATTATTGCACAAATGGTTAGTGAAGGAATTTCTGAACAACAAGCTCGCAGCCAAATATTTATGATCGACCGTTTCGGTTTATTAACTGAAGGTATGACGGGTTTACGTGACTTTCAAGCGAAACTGGCACAAAAACAGTCTGCCACTGCAACATGGAATGCCGCCGGTGAATACGCTTCGTTGTTAGAAGTCATGCACGGCGCAAAACCAACGATTTTAATCGGTGTTTCTGGCGTGCCTGGCTTATTCACTGAGGAAGTCATCAAAGCGATGAAGTCGCATTGTGCTAGACCTATAATATTCCCACTGAGTAATCCAAGTCGTCAAGTCGAAGCAACGCCAGAACAGGTTATTAACTGGACTGAAGGTGAGGTTATTATTGCTACCGGCAGCCCGTTTGAAGCTGTTGAATATAAAGGCGAACTTTTTCCTATCGCCCAGTGCAACAATAGTTATGTTTTCCCTGGTATCGGCTTAGGGGTAGTTTCTGCCAATATAGCTCGTATCACTGATAAAATGTTAATGGCCGCAAGTGAAATGTTAGCACAAGCTTCACCTTTGGCGAATACCGCCAAGGGAGAGTTGCTACCACCATTAGTTGAAATTGCCGGCCTAAGTAAAAGAATAGCTTTTGCTGTTGCTAAAGTTGCTTATGAGCAAGGGCATGCGTTGCCACTTTCTGATGAACAATTAGCAGAGAAGATTGAGGCTAACTTTTGGACACCGCAATATCGTCAGTACCGCCGCATTAGTATTTAAGCCATGAGCCAATGGCTTTAACATAATAGTGTCGACTGCAAAACGCCCATCTTGATGGGCGTTTTATGTTTTACTGAAGCAACAATGGTCAAGCTGCTTTTAGGCTTTAATGCAATATCATCAGTGGCAGCGGCCCTAGTTAAGAAAATCCCTCAAATTATTACTGTGCTGATGAAAAGTGATAAGCCTAGGCATTTGCTTTTAATTCGTCTATAATCGCGCCAAAATTTATACCGTATTTAATTCTAATTTTATTGAGAGGGCTATCATGGCTATCGAACGTACTTTTTCTATCGTAAAACCTGACGCAGTTGCTAAAAACTTTATCGGTCAAATCTATAACCGTTTTGAAACTGCTGGTTTAAAAATCGTTGCTTCTAAAATGATTCACTTATCAAAAGAAAAAGCAGAAGGTTTTTACGCTGAGCACAGCGAACGTCCTTTCTTCGGCGCTTTAGTTGAATTCATGACTTCTGGCCCAGTAATGGTACAAGTTTTAGAAGGCGAAAACGCTGTTCTTAAAAACCGTGAAATCATGGGTGCTACTAACCCTGCTGAAGCACTTGCTGGTACTATCCGTGCCGATCTTGCTGACTCAATCGACGAAAATGCAGCTCACGGCTCTGACGCTTTAGAATCAGCAGCACGTGAAATTGCATACTTCTTCGCTGATGAAGAAATCTGTCCACGTACTCGTTAATTTTAAAGCTTATATCATAAGCTATCTGCACAACAGGTTGCTTAGTATTGTTTAAGAATTAATTTGAAGGATTTTACCGTTAATCGGTAAAATCCTTTTGTCTATTTTAAGGCTATAGAAAATTGAATGTTTTTGCAGAGCACAGACTACTGAGAACATTGACTTTTATTTAGTTTAAACTTTTTTAAGGTTTGAAATAGATCCACTAAATTGTTTGTTTTGCGCAAAAAGCGTACAATTTATTCTGTAATTTTGTAGTGTTGAGAAACTTTTTATCATGAGTGATGTAACCGAAGTAGTAACCCCTGTAAAGCATAAAATTAATTTACTGAACCTTGACCATCAAGGAATGAGGGAATATTTTGCTTCCATCGGCGAAAAGCCATTTCGTGCCGATCAAATTATGAAATGGATGTATCACTTTGGTTATGATGACTTTGACTTGATGACTAACCTGAATAAAAAGTTACGTGAGAAGTTACAACGTGATACTGAAATTAAAGCGCCTGAAATTTCTGAAAAACAAGTGTCAAACGATGGCACGATTAAATATGCTCTACGTTTAGAAGGTGGTCAGGAAGTTGAAACGGTGTGGATCCCTGAAAATGGTCGCGCAACCCTTTGTGTTTCATCGCAAGTGGGTTGTGCTTTAGAGTGTACTTTCTGTTCAACTGCGCAACAAGGTTTCAACCGTAACCTCTCAATGGCTGAAATTATTGGCCAAGTATGGCGAGTTGCTAATGATATTGGTGCCACTCGTATTGCCGGTACTCGTCCAATTACCAACATTGTTATGATGGGGATGGGTGAGCCGTTACTGAATATGAAAAACCTTATTCCTGCATTAGATACTATGTTAAATGATTTAGGTTATGGTCTGTCAAAGCGTCGTGTTACGGTTAGTACTTCTGGCGTAGTACCTGCGCTTGATATGCTAAAAGAAAAAATTGATTGTGCGTTAGCAATATCAATTCATGCGCCAAACAATAAGTTACGTGATGAATTAGTGCCAATAAATAAAAAATATCCGCTAGAAGAGTTTTTAGCCGCTGCGGGGCGTTATATTGAGGGTTCAAAAGCTAATAAACAGGCAACCATTGAATATGTCATGCTTGACCATGTTAACGATAGTACTGAACAAGCACATGAATTAGCTCATGCTTTGAAAGATTTACCGAGTAAAATCAATTTGATCCCATTTAATCCTTATCCGGGGTCACCTTACACTCGTTCAAGTAATTCACGTATCGACCGTTTCGATAAAGTACTGCAAAGCTACGGCCTGACAGTGATCACTCGCCGCACGCGTGGTGATGATATTGATGCCGCATGTGGACAGTTAGCGGGTGATGTTTTAGATAGAACTAAGCGAACAGGAAAAAAAGAGGTGAAAGCTGAATCAATTTCAGTAAAAATGGTTTAATTCCAACGTTAAATCATTACTGACTAAGTGACGACACTTTTATGATGGCAAAATTATCAACGATTTTTATCGTGTTGCTAAGTACGATGAGTTTAACCGCTTGTGTGACGCAAAATTATGGCCATGATAAAAGTACTCCGTTAATTGAAAATGAAGCAAGTAATAATGAAATAGCCATGACCCGAATTTCTCTCGGCTTAGGCTATTTAAAAATGGGCAATACTCAGCAGGCGAAACTCAATTTAGCGAAAGCTAAACGTTTTGCGCCTAATTTAGTGCAAGTGCACACAGCATTCGCTCATTATTATGAAACGGTTGGAGAAGCTGATTTAGCGATAGAGGCTTTTGAGCATGCTTTAAGCCTTAATAGTGATGATGCCGATACCTTGAATAATTATGGTGTATTTTTGTGTCGCCAAGAAAAATATGCTGCTGCCGAACAACAGATCTTAAAAGCTATAGCGATCCCTAGCTATATCTTAGTTGCACAAAGTTATGAAAATTTAGCACTATGTCAGCTCAAAGCTAAACAGTTTAATAAAGCGGAAATATATCTTGAAAAAGCCATTGCGCATAGTCCCAATAGCGCAAGTTCGTTATATCAAATGATGCGTCTACAATACGCGAAAAGTGACTATACGTCAGCACAAAGCTATTTATATCGCTATGAAAAATCAACGCGTCGTTTTAGTGCCGAGGCATTAGCCTTAGCCTTTAAAATATTTACCAAACAGGGCAACAAAGCTATTGCTGAAAATTATGGCAATATGCTGGTAAAAATGTTTCCTCATTCTTTTGAGGCAAAGCAATACATTTTAAATGAACTATATCGGCTTGATGCTGACAAACTAGCTGAACAATACCGAGATTCACTTGCTAATGGTAAAAAGACAACAAAGAAAAAGCGCGTTGTGGTATTGTCACCGAAAGTTGTCGCGATTTCAGAAAAATCAGACTTGAGTAGTCAAGGTCTCAAGCCAATGATGGTAAATTCAGTTATGCCAACAGTGAAACAAAAGCTTGAATCGCAAGAAAAAATAGCTAGAGAAAACAATAAACCAACTATGGTGTCATTACCTATTCATACTGTGGAACAAGGCGATAGTTTATTTACTGTTGCTAAACAACACAATATTGCGGTGAATAGGTTAAAACGCTGGAATAAGCTGCGTAGTCCTTATATTTTAAAAATCGGTGATGTACTTTATCTCGCAGACCCTAAATTAGCTGCGAAACACTAAGAGTAACGCTTGATGAAGCAAGAGCATATAATATTGAAAAATGAAGAAGAGCAATTATCAGAAATATCTGATGATATTGAAATTGTTGGCCCTGGTCGTATGCTTAAAGAAGCACGAAAAATTAAGGGCTTAAGCCAGCAGCAAGTGGCAGACAAATTAAACTTTAGAATATCACTCGTTGAAAACATTGAAGTTGAGCAATTTGATCTTAGCTTACCTTCGGCCTTCAACCGTGGCTATTTAAAAAGTTACGCTAAGCTAGTTAATATTTCCCAAGAAGATATCTTGAATAGTTATGACCAACTGGGGGGTTCACAGCGTCAATGTGCTGAAATGCAAAGCTTTTCTAAAGGTACTGAAAAACAAGCTGAGCACAATATGCTAATGTGGATTTCTTATCTTATTTTAGCCATTCTAGTGACGGCAACGGTAGTTTGGTGGTTGCAATCACCTTCAGAACAGCCAGAGCCGATATTAACTGAAACGGCTGAATTAGCAGTGGCAGATAATAATAACACTGAGCCCAGCAACTTATCTGATAGTGCCAGTGCAATTGAGCTAAATAATGAAGTTAGTACTGAGCAGCAAGAAACTTTAGCGAATGCACTCGACAATACTATAGACACTGTGACAGCGCCAGCAAGCACTCTACCAACAACAGTAGATGATAGTGTTAAGGTCACAATTGAACCGCTTAACGCTGAACAATCCCCAGTAGTTGAAGCGTCAACTACGCTTCAAGTAGTCTCTGATAATGAAATAATGGCTAATGATGATGAATTAACCGTACCTTTAGCGGATGTGGTGTTTACTTTTTCTGGTGATTGTTGGGTTAATATTTATGATGCTACAGGTGAAAGAATTGCTTGGGGCGTTAAAAAATCAGGTTATATTATGCGTATTTCTGGTCAAGCGCCATTTTCTGTTACCTTAGGTAAGCCTGAATTGGTGCAAATAGATTACAATGACGTTTCGGTTGATATGACGACTTTTAACGCCGGAAATATTGCCAAGTTTTCATTACCACTAGCGCCTTAATACGGTAACATCCCGTTTAATTAACGTAACAATATTGAATTTTTATTATGTTTAAAGAATCTCCTATTATTCGTCGAAAATCCCGTCAGATCATGGTGGGTAATGTACCTGTTGGCGGCGATGCCCCTATTACTGTCCAGTCAATGACTAATACCTTGACCACAGATGTTGCGGCAACTGTCGGACAAATTAAAGCTCTTGAAGCTGTTGGTGCTGATATTGTTCGAGTCAGTGTACCGACAATGGACGCTGCTGAAGCTTTTCGTGAAATAAAGCGCCAAACCAATATTCCGTTAGTTGCTGATATTCATTTTGACTACCGTATTGCTTTAAAGGTAGCGGAGTACGGTGTTGATTGTTTGCGGATTAACCCCGGCAATATCGGCCGTGAAGACAGAGTTCGCTCGGTGGTTGAGTGCGCGCGTGATAACAATATTCCGATTAGAATCGGTGTTAATGGCGGCTCTTTAGAAAAAGATATTCAAGAACGCTACCGTGAACCGACACCGGAAGCTTTGTTAGAGTCGGCGATGCGTCATGTTGATATTCTTGATCGTTTAAATTTTCATGAATTTAAAGTCAGCGTCAAAGCTTCTGATGTATTTCTTGCTGTTGGCGCCTACCGTTTACTGGCGAAGCAAATAGATAATCCTTTGCATTTAGGCATTACTGAAGCTGGCGGCTTACGCTCTGGCTCTGTTAAATCATCGGTAGGCCTAGGGTTATTATTAGCAGAAGGCATTGGAGATACCTTGCGTATTTCATTGGCTGCTGATCCTATCGAAGAAATTAAAGTTGGTTTTGATATTTTAAAATCATTAAAATTGCGCAGTCGTGGTATTAATCTTATTGCGTGTCCAAGCTGCTCTCGTCAAGAGTTCGATGTTATCTCGACGGTAAATGCACTAGAGCAGCGCATTGAAGACATTATGACGCCGATGGATGTATCTATCATTGGCTGTATCGTTAACGGTCCGGGGGAAGCAATCGTTTCTGATCTCGGTTTAACCGGCAGCAGTAAAAAAAGTGGCTATTACCTTGATGGTATCCGTCAAAAAGAGCGTTTTGATAATAATAACCTTGTTGACCAACTTGAGCAGCGTATACGTGCTAAAGCCAAGTTATTAGATGCCAGTAATAAGATTGAGATAAAAGAAGTCGAATAATCATCATTAACTCGGTCGTAGGCTTTGCTGTTATTTACGTTTGACAGCAAACTACCTATAATGCACGCGATAAAAAAATATGAACAATAAAGTTATTCTTTGTTAAAGCAATGAATAAATTACTGAATAGATAAACATGCGGGAAAAACTACGTGAGTAAAGCAATTCAAGCAATTAGAGGTATGAACGACTGCCTACCTTCTGAAACAGGTATTTGGCAAATGGTAGAAACTGTATTGCGCCGAGTAGCTAGTAATTATGGTTTTGCTGAAATACGTATGCCGATCGTTGAGTCTACAGCCTTATTTAAACGCTCTATTGGTGAAGTAACCGATATAGTTGAAAAGGAAATGTACACCTTTGAAGACCGTAATGGTGATAGTTTAACCCTACGCCCAGAGGGAACGGCAAGTTGTGTACGTGCAGGTAATCAACATGGCTTACTTTATAACCAAGAGCAACGCTTGTGGTATATGGGGCCTATGTTTCGTCATGAGCGTCCACAAAAGGGGCGTTATCGTCAATTTCACCAATTTGGCTTAGAAGCCTTTGGTATTGCGACACCGGATATTGACGCTGAAATCATTTTGTTAACTTCTCGACTTTGGCGGGAACTTGGCATCAATGAATTTGTCACACTAGAGCTAAATTCTTTAGGTTCGAACGAAGAACGAGCCCAATATCGTGATGCCTTAGTCGCGTTTCTAACTGAAAAAGAACAGCTTTTAGATGAAGATAGTAAACGTCGTATGCACACCAACCCACTGAGGGTTTTAGATAGTAAAAACCCTGATGTGCAAGCAGCATTGATAGGTGCACCTAAATTAGCCGATTATTTTGGTGAAGAATCGAGTGCTCATTTTGCTTCAGTATGTCAGCGTTTAGACGCTGCAGGCGTCAAGTATGTGGTCAATGACCGCTTAGTACGCGGTTTAGATTATTACAATCGCACTGTCTTTGAATGGGTAACGTCTAGCTTGGGGGCACAAGGTACTATCTGCGCTGGTGGCCGTTATGATGGTTTAGTTGAGCAACTTGGTGGTAAGTCAACGCCAGGTTTTGGCTTTGCTTTGGGTATTGAGCGCTTAGTGCTGATGCTAACCAGTTTGGAAAAAGCAAATAATATTAGAGCACAAGTTGATGCTTACGTTATTATGCTCGGCACTGACGTTGAAATTACCGCTAACGGCTTAGCAGAACAATGGCGAGATCAAGTGCCTGACATTCGCTTACAAAGCCATTGTGGTGGCGGCAATATGAAAAAACAAATGAAGCGTGCGGATAAATCGGGTGCCCAAATTGCATTGATTCTTGGTGAAGATGAAATAGCTCAAAATATGGTAACGGTAAAATATCTGCGTGGACAACAAGAACAACAAAGTTTGCCACTTGAGCAAGTGCCAAGTCTTTTAACAAATTTACTTTAAGGGTTAGTTTTGGATATACATCAAACAGAAGAACAACAAGTCGAAGCAATCAAAACGTTTTGGAGTAATAATGGTAATGCGATTATCGCAGGTTTAGCCATTGGTTTTGCAGGCTTTATAGGTCTTAATTACTACAATGACCACAAACTGCAACAAGAAGTGAATGCTTCAGAGGCTTACCAAACTATGCTTGAAGAGGCGTCGTTAGATGGCGCTGCTTTTGCAGCTGCAGGTGAGACTTTTATTGCTGAGAACGAAAATTCAACTTATAGCATGCTGACGGCTATTGCTTTAGCAAAAGAAGCTGCGGAAACACAAGATTGGGCACAAGCTGAAACTTATTTAACCACAGCAATTGCCAAATCTGTTGATGATGGCATTAAAGCCATTGCGACAGTACGTTTGGCGCGAGTGCAGTTACAGTTAGAGAAATACCAACAAGCGTTAGCGACATTATCAGCAAAATTACCAGCTTCATTTAATGCTGACGTTGAAGAAGTGAAGGGCGATATTTATTTTAAACAAGGTAAGTCGGAATTGGCTCGTACTGCCTATCAAGCAGCAATTGATGAAGCAAGCGAAGGCAGTAACCCGGCATTACAAATGAAATTAGACGACTTAGCGCAAGTCATTGACTTAAGCAAATAGAGAGTGGTGTAAGCATGTTTATGAGTAAACGCTTTAACAAAAAGCTCCTTGCTATCTGCTTTTTGGCGGTAGGGATTTCTGCGTGTTCATCAACTGATGACGAAAACGAAGAATTAAAGGTTGCGGAGTTAACCGAAATTACAGCTTTATTTGACCCTGTAGTTAAATGGGACGCTAGTATTGGTAGTGGTGTGGGTGATTACTTTTCTCGTATCAAACCCGCGGTTGCTTATGGAAAAGTTTTTAGTGTTAGCCGTGCCGGTGAAGCATACGCATTTGATGAAAATAGTGGCGAGCAAATTTGGCATGTAGACTTAAGCGATATTGATAACAAACGTGGCTTTTTTGATGATAAAGAGCCGGCGTTGATCAGTGGTGGTGTGGTTGCTGGTATCAATAAAGTATTCTATGGCAGTGAAAATGGTGCTGTTATTGCGCTTGAAGCTGAGAGTGGTGAGTTATCGTGGCAAAGTAAAGTTAAGGGCGAAGTTATTGCAGCCCCAGCACTTGACTCTGGCAAGTTAGTGGTTAATACCGCTTCGGGTGTAATGAAGGCATTTAATGCGTCAAATGGTCAAGATGATTGGCAAGTTGAGCAAGATGTACCGCCATTATCACTACGAGGTATCAGTGCGCCGGTTATTTCTGGTGGTGGTGTTATTGTTGGCTCCGCTGATGGTTCTTTGTCTGTTTATATCCTTGAACAAGGTCGTCAAGGTTGGACGGCTGATATTGGCGAGGCAACAGGCTCAACAGAATTAGAACGCGTGGTTGATGTTGACTCAACACCATTAGTTTATGGCGAAAATATTTACACTGTGTCTTCGCGCGGCAACTTAAGTGCGGTTGAATTACGTTCAGGTCGCGTGTTATGGCAACGCCAATATTCATCGTATCGTGAAATTTCGATTAGCGGTAATAGCTTATTTTTAACGGATGTTAAAGGCCATGTTTATGCCATCGATCGTAATAATGGTTTAGAGCTATGGAGCCAACTATCGTTTATGAACCGAAGTGTGACAGGACCGGTTCCGATCGGTAATTATGTAGTAGTTGGCGATTTTGAAGGTTATCTACATTGGCTAGATCAAGCAACCGGTGAAGTGGTTGCACGCCATCATGTCGATAGTAGTGGCATTTATACAACACCAACCGTTGCCAATGGTGTTTTATATGCTCAATCGCGCGATGGCGATTTAGAAGCGATAACTATCCCAGAATAAATTATTCAATTAAGCGGTTAATTTATTGGCTGATTGAATATTTAGACTAAAATTATAAACGGCTCCAGTGTAAAGTGCACTGGAGCCGTTGTTTATTAATAAAACGGATATAATTTTTTAGATTATATTGAGTTGAATGAAAAATTTGAGGTGAACATGCTTCCTGTAGTAGCACTTGTTGGGCGACCTAATGTCGGTAAGTCAACATTATTTAATCGATTAACGCGCAGTCGAGATGCGTTAGTTGCAGACTATCCTGGCTTAACTCGTGATCGCCAATACGGCAAAGCGGAAGTTGAAGAGCACCCTTTTATCGTTATTGATACCGGTGGTATTGAAGGTGATGAAAAAGGTATTGATGCTTTAATGGCTGAACAGTCACTGATCGCCATTGATGAAGCCGATGCGGTTTTGTTTATGGTTGATGCCAGAGCAGGTTTAACTTCTGCCGATCAAGGTATTGCTAGTCATTTACGTAAGCAAGATAAAAAAGTATTTTTGGTCGCCAATAAGGTTGATGGTATTGATGCCGACTCTGCCGTTGCTGATTTTTACTCGCTTGGTTTAGGTGATGCAGTACACCAGATTGCGGCTGCACACGGTCGTGGTGTTACCCAACTATTAACGCTGGCATTAACGCCTCATATTGAAGAGCTGGGCAGACCACAAGCACAAGAAAATGATGAGTTTGATGGTGAGTATGACGAAAACATTAATAATGAAGCATTAGATCAGAAAAATATCGATGAAGCGCCAGAAGAAACCGACACCATTAAACTGGCTATTATTGGTAAGCCTAATGTTGGTAAATCAACGCTAACTAATCGCATTTTGGGTGAAGACCGAGTTGTGGTATTTGATATGCCCGGTACCACGCGAGATAGTGTTTATATCCCAATGGAACACAATGGTCGACCATATACACTGATTGACACCGCAGGTATTCGTCGCCGTAAAAATGTCACTGATATTGTTGAAAAGTTTTCAGTGATTAAAACCTTACGTGCGATAGAAGATGCCAATGTTTGTTTACTGATTATTGATGCCCAAGAAGGCATTAGCGATCAAGACTTAAGTTTGCTTGGCTTTATTTTAGAAGCCGGACGCTCTTTAGTGTTAGCGGTAAATAAATGGGATGGTTTAGATGATCATGTTAAAGATCGTATTAAATCTGAGTTAGACCGTCGTTTAGGCTTTATTGATTTTGCCCGTATTCATTTTATTTCAGCGCTACATGGTACAGGTGTTGGTCATTTATATGAGTCAGTCGAAGAAGCATTTGTTTCAGCGACGAAACGTATTTCTACTTCTATGGTAACTAAGATTCTAGATATGGCGGTGTTTGATCATCAGCCACCAATGCATCAAGGTCGCCGTATTAAATTAAAATATGCTCATGCCGGTGGTTATAACCCGCCAATTATTGTTATCCATGGTAATTTAGCGAAGAACTTACCGATTTCTTACAAGCGCTATTTGATGAACTACTACCGTAAATCATTAAAAATTATGGGCACACCAATCAGAATTGAGTTTAGAGAAACCTCTAATCCATTTGCTGGTAAGAAAAAGTTGACCTATACCGAGCAAAAGAAAATGGCGCGGGCAACACAAGGTTATAAGAAAGACTAGTTAAGTAAAATACCATGCTACTAATGAAAAGCTGATTGATAAAATCAGCTTTTTTTATAGGCAATTATAGCGACATAGCCAACAAAGGATATTGCTTTCAGGCCAGTATTCCGCTACTGTAAAATTGCTAATAAATTTATATTTTTTTGATTATTTTAGGCTAAATATTTTGGAAAATCATGTCTGATACCCCGGTAAAAATGGAAATAATAGGGCGATTAAATCGCAATTTAGCTTTATTACAGCCAGGAGCTACAGTGACGTTGGATATGTCTACACCTGCTGGTCAGCGGGGTAAGTTCCGTTCATTTTTTATTGGTTATATGCCAAAAAATTACGTTTTAGTACAATATCCTGATAGTTCAAAATTAGGTAATTTTTCCCAATACATTGCTCAGGGCATGGGCGTAACTGTCCGCGGACTTATTGAAGGTCATGAAGGTGCCGTCGTCGCTTTTGTTTCTAACATTAAACAAACCATTCAAATACCTTCACGTATTATTGTGCTGGAATTTCCGCGCGAGGTTAGTTTACAAAACTTACGCTCTTCCGTACGAATTGAAACTTACATTAAAGCAAAAGTTAAAGTTAAAGATGAATACTGGGGCTCAGTGATATCAGATATTTCAGTTACAGGTTGCCAGCTTATGATTAATAATGGCGAAAAATTAACCTTGAGCGATGACAAACCGATAGAAATTATCATTGAAGACTTCCAAGGCTTGAAAAACCTTAAGCTAGAAGCTGAAATCTGTAACAGCAAAGTGCAAAGTGATGGCATTATGTTAGGGGTTAAATTTGATGACTCAAGTAAATTAGAAGTTACCAAGCTCTTACAACAAGCGGTTATTTCACCGCATTAATTTTCTCGATTGCGATAATACGAGCGGCTATTATTCCGTCTGAAACTTCTAGTTTTATATTATCTTCGACACTAATATCTTTAATACTTTTGATTAGTTTTTGCTGTTCATCACGTGCAATGCTATAGCCTCGGGCGATAGTGGCTAGTGGGCTGACGATATGTAGTTGTTCGCATTGATGAGAGAAGCTTTCTTGTTTGGCGATTAATAATCGTTGTTGCGCGCCGATAAGCTGACTCTTAAGCTGAGTCAGTTGCTGTTGATGCTGCTTTATTGTCTGTGTTGGTGCGGCATTGAGAAGTCGCTGTTCAAGATATTTAGGCTTTTGTTTAAGCTGATTAAACCCTCGAGAAATTAAGCTTTGTAAGCGCATGGTCAGCTGATCAGATTTTTGTTGTTTATTTTGTAACTGTTGTTCAGGATGTACTTGGCTTAATCTATGACCTAAGGTATTTGATAGGTGACTTGAGCGTTTTAATTGCTGTTTTAGAGCAAACTGTCCGCGCTTGAGTAATTCAACTACTTTATTAATACGCTCATCGATATCAGCAGAAACTATTTCTGCGGCGGCTGAGGGGGTAGGGGCTCTTAAATCGGCGACATAATCAGATAGTGTCGTATCAATCTCATGGCCTACGGCACTAATGGTTGGTATTGTCGACTGGAAAATAGCACGAGCAACCATCTCTTCATTAAAAGCCCATAAATCTTCTAGCGAACCACCGCCACGCCCGACTAATAGCACATCAACTTCATTGCGTTGGTTGGCGATAGTAATGGCCTGAGCTATATCGTATTTAGCTTGTTCACCTTGTACCAATGCTGGGTAGATAATGACTTTTAATAATGGGTTTCTTCTTTTTAGTACTGTGATGATGTCTTTTACCGCAGCACCGGTAGGAGAAGTTACAATACCTACGGTTTGAATGAGCTTAGGAATTGCCTGCTTATGATGTAATTCAAATAAGCCTTCTCCATGCAGTTTATCTTTTAATAATTGATACTGCTGACGTAATAGTCCTTCACCAGCAGGTTCCATTTGCTCAATAATGAGCTGAAAGTCACCTCGTGGTTCATAAAGTGATACTTTAGCGCGTACTAATACTTGTTGGCCATTTTGTGGGGCTATTCTAACGCGGCGATTATTACCTTTAAACATCGCACAGCGAACTTGTGACTTTTGATCTTTTAGTGATAAATACCAATGTCCGGAGCTGGCAGCAATAAAATTAGATATTTCGCCACATAACCAGACGGTATTTAACTCACTTTCTAAGATAAAACGTACTTTTTTCGTTAGTTCACTTACTTGTAGAATATGCTGTTGAGCCATAAATGTGTTACTTTTTTTATTGTTAAGGCGTAATAATGGAATAGTTACGCGCTATTATATATTTGTTTCGGTGATCATCGACAGTTTATTTTCGTTTTATTGCATTTATAAGTTTACCTTCGCAGGGAAAGCGGTTAAAATTCTGCCGCAATATTTCCTCCCTAACCACTCATTTTAGAGAGATGTTGCGATGTTAAGAATTGCCCAAGAAGCGTTAACCTTTGACGATGTTTTACTAGTACCAGCCCATTCTACGGTACTGCCTCATACTGCCGACTTAAAAACAAAATTAACTCGAAAGATCAATTTAAATGTTCCTATGATTTCTGCGTCGATGGACACAGTAACAGAAGCACGTTTAGCCATTACTTTAGCGCAAGAGGGCGGTTTAGGTTTTATTCATAAAAACATGACTATTGCTGAACAAGCCAAAAATGTTTCTAAAGTTAAGAAATTTGAAAGTGGTATTGTTTCCGACCCCGTAACCGTCAACCCGAGTGCAAGTATTTTAGATACCATGCGCTTAGCGGATGAACTGGGTTTTTCTGGTTTTCCTGTTGTTGATGAAGGAAATAAGCTCGTCGGTATTATTACCGGTCGTGATTTACGCTTTGAAACCGATTTAACTAAACCTGTTTCGGCCTTAATGACCAAAAAAGATAAATTAGTTACCGTTAAAGAAGGCGCATCACGTGCTGAGATTTTAGGCTTGATGCACGAACATCGCATTGAAAAAATCCTGATGATTGATAACGCTTTTACCTTAAAAGGCTTAATTACCGTTAAAGATTATCAAAAAGCTGAAAGCAAGCCTAACGCCTGTAAAGACGAATTAGGTCGCTTACGTGTTGGTGCTGCTGTTGGTGTTGGTGCAGGTACAGATGAACGTATCGACGCACTCGTTGCCGCTGGTGTTGATGTATTATTGATTGATACTTCTCATGGTCATTCACAAGGTGTTATTGACCGTGTTGCTGAAACTCGCAATAAATACCCAGACTTACAAATTATTGCCGGTAACGTTGCTACGGGCGCCGGTGCTAAAGCATTAGCTGATGTTGGCGTTGATGCAGTAAAAGTAGGTATCGGCCCAGGTTCAATTTGTACTACTCGTATCGTTACCGGTGTTGGAGTACCACAACTAACGGCTATTTCGAATGCTGTTGAAGCCTTAAAAGGCACGGGTATTCCGGTTATTGCTGATGGTGGTATTCGTTTTTCTGGTGATATCGCTAAAGCACTAGTTGCTGGCGCACATTGTGTCATGGTTGGTAGCATGTTTGCCGGTACAGAAGAAGCACCGGGTGAAGTTGAACTGTATCAAGGTCGTTATTACAAATCTTATCGTGGTATGGGTTCACTTGGCGCTATGAGCCAAAAAGAAGGCTCAAGCGATCGTTACTTCCAAAAATCTGATGGCGAAGCTGATAAGTTAGTGCCTGAAGGTATTGAAGGCCGTGTTGCTTATAAAGGCCCTGTTGCCGCTATTATTCATCAGCAGATGGGCGGTTTGCGTTCATCAATGGGTTTAACTGGCTCTGCAACAATTGAAATCATGCGTACTAAACCTGAGTTTATGAAGATCACTTCTGCGGGCATGGGCGAGTCACATGTACATGACGTTACCATCACCAAAGAAGCCCCTAATTATCGTATGGGCTAGAAGAATATTTTATTACTTGGCTATTTAACGTAATAGCGGCATCAGAAGTGCTCATTGACTAGCGTCAACTCCGCGCTAGAGCCTTGACTTGAGCTAAAATATTCACAACGTAGTATCGCTAGAAACAATATTAATCTTTAACAAAACTTAATATTGTCAAAGATGAAAAATTCAAACGCCCTGTACTGGTATTAAGTTCAGGGTGTTGTTATTTATAAACAATACCTTTGTTGGTAAAAAGTAGGAAAACAACCATGAGTAAAGACATTCATGATCACCGAATACTGATATTAGATTTTGGTTCACAATACACTCAATTGATCGCTCGTCGTGTGCGTGAAATAGGCGTTTATTGTGAATTATGGGCGTGGGATGTAACGCAAGAACAAATTGAAGCTTTTAACCCGACAGGTATTATTTTAGCTGGCGGACCTGAGTCAGTTACCGAGCTTAACTCTCCACGTGCACCTGAATATGTTTTCAATGCCGGTGTACCGGTTTTAGGTATTTGTTACGGCATGCAAACTATGGCTGAGCAATTAGGTGGTGGTGTTCAAGGCTCTGAACATAAAGAGTTTGGCTATGCCGCTGTTGAAGTTATCGCTAAGTCGGCACTTTTTAATGCTATTGAAGACAACGTTAGTGCTAACGGTAATGCTTTATTAGATGTTTGGATGAGTCACGGCGATAAAGTTTCAGCGATCCCTGAAGGTTTTGTGACGGTTGCACAAACACCGAGTTGTAAATATGCCGCTATGGTGAATGAAGAAAAGCAATTTTATGGCGTTCAGTTTCATCCTGAAGTTACTCACACTAAGCAAGGTTTGCGTATTTTAGAGCACTTTGTTGTTGATATTTGTCAATGTGAAAAATTGTGGACCCCAGCGTCAATTATTGAAGACGCAATTGAAAAAATGAAAGCACAAGTGGGTGATGACGAAGTCGTGCTTGGCTTATCGGGTGGTGTTGATTCATCTGTAGTTGCTATGCTTTTACATCGCGCTATCGGTGATAAATTAACTTGTGTTTTTGTCGATAACGGCTTATTACGTTTGAATGAAGGTCAGCAAGTGATGGATATGTTTGGTGACCATTTTGGTCTGAATATTATTCATGTTAATGCTGAAAATCGTTTCTTAGACCGTTTAGCAGATGAGAATGATCCTGAGAAAAAACGCAAAATTATTGGTAATGTTTTTGTTGAAATCTTTGATGAAGAAGCCAGCAAATTAGCCAATGCAAAATGGTTAGCACAAGGCACTATCTATCCTGATGTCATTGAATCAGCAGCATCCGCTACTGGTAAAGCCCATGTGATTAAATCTCATCACAATGTGGGTGGCCTACCTGAAGATATGGAGCTGGGCCTAGTTGAGCCATTACGTGAGCTATTCAAAGATGAAGTACGTAAAATAGGCTTAGAGCTTGGCTTACCTTACGACATGCTTTATCGTCATCCGTTCCCAGGGCCTGGCTTAGGTGTACGAATTCTTGGTGAAGTGAAAAAGGAATACGCTGACTTGTTACGTCGTGCTGATCATATTTTTATTGAAGAATTACACAAACACGACTTATATAAAAAAGTTAGTCAAGCGTTTACCGTGTTTTTACCGGTACGCTCTGTTGGCGTGATGGGTGATGCCCGTAAATATGACTGGGTTGTATCACTACGTTGTGTTGAAACGATTGATTTCATGACTGCCCGTTGGTCACACTTACCGTATGATTTCTTAGGTTTAGTGTCTAACCGAATTATTAACGAAATTGATGGTATTTCTCGGGTAGTTTACGATATTTCAGGGAAACCACCTGCGACTATCGAATGGGAGTAATCCTCCTTTAAGCGGGTTGTAATATTCAACTTATGCTTAGCGTTCAGTTAGTGCTTAATAAATATTATAAAACCTCAATGTTGCAAAACCTTGGGGTTTTCTTTTAAATGAGGATGAGATCATGACCATCGAAAGATTAGAAACCAAAACCCGCATGAGCCGGATAGTAAAGCACAATAACACAGTGTACTTGTGTGGACAGGTTTGTGCAGATGCTAGCCAAAGTATTACTGAGCAAACGCAAACTATGCTAGATAAGGTTGAAGCTTTATTGTTAGAGGCGGGTAGCTCAAAGAAGCATTTGTTATCAGCAACGATATATTTAAAAACTATGGCTGACTTTGCTGCGATGAATACTGTCTGGGATGCATGGGTACCCGAAGGGTTTGCGCCTGCTCGTGCTTGCGTGCAAGCTGCAATGGCAAGAGATGTACTGCTTGTTGAAATAAGTGTTGTCGCAGCGTTAATACAGTAAACTAGTTTGATACCGAATAAATAGGCTAAATATGTCGACGTTACAGCAATCATTAAAAACTACTTTTGGTTTTGACAACTTTAGAACAGGACAAGAGCAAACTGTTACTCAGTTACTTAATGGTGACTCTTCATTAGCAATATTCCCTACCGGCGCGGGGAAATCATTGTGTTATCAATTAGCCGCAATAAACTTACCGCATTTAACCTTAGTCGTTTCTCCGTTACTGGCTTTGATGAAAGATCAGTTGGCATTTTTACATACCAAAGGTATCCCTGCCGCTAGTATCGACTCAACATTATCATTTGAGCAAAGTCAGCAAATTACCCGAGATGTGCGCTCAGGGAAAATTAAGGTTTTAATGGTGTCAGTTGAGCGTTTCAAAAACGAACGTTTTCGTCAGTTTATTGAATCAATAGCCATCTCTATGCTGGTGGTAGATGAAGCGCATTGTATTTCTGAATGGGGCCACAATTTTCGACCTGATTATCTCAAGCTACCGCGTTATCGCCAAGAATTAAATATTCCTCTAGTACTGCTATTAACGGCAACGGCGACGAAAGAAGTTAAACAAGATATGGCCAATAAATTTGCGATATCTGAGCAGCACATTGTCCAAACTGGCTTTTATCGCAATAACCTCGATCTATCAGTTTTACCGGTTGATGAAAATCAAAAGCATCAAACCTTACTTAATGTTATACGCCAATATGACGGTAGCGGCATTGTTTATGTTACTTTGCAGCACAGTGCGGAAAAGGTGGCTGATTTTCTACAGCAGCAAGGACTGCAAGCACAGGCTTATCATGCAGGCTTTAAAGATGATGTTAGGCAGAGCGTTCAGCAAGACTTTATGCAAGGTAAAGTACGTATTGTGGTGGCAACGATTGCTTTTGGTATGGGCATCGACAAAGCTGATATTCGTTTTGTTATCCACTATGATTTGCCGAAATCAATCGAAAATTATAGCCAAGAAATTGGTCGTGCTGGCAGAGATAAACAAAACTCTGCCTGTTTTACTTTGGCGAACCTTGATGGCTTGCATACGGTAGAGAACTTTGTTTATGCGGATACTCCTGAACGTTCCAGTATTGATTATGTTTTGCAAAATATTCGTAGTGAAATGCAAAATGGTCAATGGGAATTACAAGTACTATCGTTGTCAAACGCTAGTAACATCAAACAGTTGCCATTAAAAACCTTACTTGTGCAACTAGAGTTACTTGGTGTTATTGATGCTAAATTTAGTTATTTTGCCGATTTTAAATTCAAGTTTGTCACGCCTAAAGAGCAAATTATTAATAGCTTTAATGCCGAACGAGCGGAGTTTTTAACGCAAGTTTTTAGTTGTGCAAAAATGAAAAAAATCTGGGGGGAGCCTGATTTTGAGTTAATGCATAACCGATATAATGCGCCGAGAAAAAGAATTGTCTCAGCACTTGAGTATTTAGCTGATCAACAGCATATTGTTTTGGAAACGAAAAAAGCCACAGAAGTGTTTAGTATTAATAGCATGGCTTTAGATAGTCGTGACTTAGTTGCACGGCTTTATCACTATTTTGTAGAAAAAGAACAGTCAGAAATTAAACGTATTAGTCGTTTAGTGCAATTTTTTCAAAGTGATCGTTGCTTAACCAAACAGTTGTCACATTACTTTGATGATAAGCTAGCACCTGAAAATTGTGGGCATTGCTCAGTTTGTCGCGGTCAGGTAGCGATACTACCGTATTCAAGCAATCAACAAAATGTTAGCAGTGAAATGATTGCATTGGCAATTACGCAATTACAGCAGCATTTTTCGACCTTAAAAAACACTAATACAGGATCACCTGAAGCCTTGTCTCTTGAGACCATTTGTCGATTTTTGTCCGGCATGAGTGTACCGTTATTTACTCGTGCTAAAGTACGCAAGTTGAGTTACTTTGGTGTTTGCCAACATATGCGTTATGCCGAGATTAAAGCACAAGTTGTGAACTACTTAGCGTAAATAAGCACATCAAAAAAGGCACTATTCAGTGCCTTTATGTTCAGGACGAACGGTATGCCGTGATGCCATGGATGGCAAGGAATGACGATGTTCAGCGAGTGCTACAGACTTATGCCTGTTTTTAGATTAGTGGCTATGACCACAACCGCCTTCAGCGTGTACATGGCCATGAGCTAACTCTTCTTCAGTCGCGTCACGTACTGCTAATATTTCAACATCAAATTTTAAGTCGATACCTGCTAGAGGGTGATTACCATCAACAGTGATGTCGTCTTCAGTTACGTCAATAACAATAACGGTTTGTTCGCCTTCATCGGTAGTTGCACGCAGTTGGCTACCCACGGCTAAATCTTCAATACCGCCAAACATATCTTTAGGTACGGTTTGCACAAAGCCATCTTCACGTTGGCCGTAAGCGTTTTCAGCACTTACTTCAACTTCAAACTTATCTCCAGCTTGATGTTCTACTAAGGCTTCTTCTAAGCCAGGAATAAGGTAATGAGAGCCTTGAATTACTGATAAAGGGCTATGATCGTATGAACTATCAATTAAAGTATCTTCGTTATCAGATACGGCGTAATGTAGTACAACAACTTTGTCGTCGGTAATTTTCATATTATGTCCTAGTCAATGTCTGTGTTTAATTTATAAGGTAAGGCAAGTATGGCTAAAGTTGCATCTTGAGACTTAATGCGTAGCTCTGTGTTATCGTCGATATCATTGGCTAAAACACCTTGAATATAGTTGTGTTTATTATCTGCTTGATAAACAGCGAGTACATCACCAGCTTTACGCCAATTTTCGCCAAGTTTCTTTTCAATAATATCACCAATATTTGCAATCATGTCTTTGCCTTCAAGGGCAAACAGTGCTCGTTTGTTTTTACCTAAATACTGCATACGGGCAACGGTTTCTTGCCCTAAGTAACAACCTTTAGTAAAACTAATGCCGTTGATTGCTTGTAGGTTTAGCATTTGTGGTACATATTCCGCAACATAGTGTGAAGAAAGTAATGGAAAACCTTGAGTAATTTCGAGTAAATCCCATACTGCATTGCTATATATTGGCAAGTTAAGCTGGGTAGAAATTGTTGCGATGGTTTCTGGGTTATCAATAATAAGGTAGCGACTGATATTACCAGCAAGGTAAACTAAGGTTGTATTATTAACTTGCACAACAGGAGTTAATGAGTCAGGTATTTGTTGAAATACTTCGGCTAATTTAGTTGCCGCTTGTTCACCGGCAACGGCTAAATAAGCGTTGTCACTATCTTGGTTTATTTCTACTTTAGCAAAAACGCCAAATTTTTTCAGTTCAGCTAATGATTGTGCAATTGAACTTTTTGGTTGTAAAAGCAGAAATTTGCTTTGATGTTCGAGTAAACGAAAAGCAGAAAATACTTTACCTTTAGCATTACAGTGCGCGCCATTAAGCAGCTTCTTTTCTGCCAAGTTGTCGACATCGCAAGTTACCTGACCTTGTAAGTACTTTACTTGTTCTTCACCTGAAAGGGTGATCGCAGCTAAATTATCAAGGTTAATGGCAAATGCTGCTGGCAATTCGCTATAACTAGGTAAACTATTATTTATCATGTTGGTCATCCGGCAATATTGCTGAAAAAAGGCTATTACCATCATAAATGAGGACATTTATTCAAATTACAAGCCAATATCTGGTTTTTTCTGCTACTTTACTAGATGAGTGTTGATTAATTTTATGATCAATTCGTGGCTATTTTTACTTCTGATTTGTTAGAATACGGCGAGATTTTACTAAATTAGGGTGATGTATGACATTAACGGATAATAAACCTCGACTTCGTTGGGCTTGTCGACGTGGAATGCTAGAGTTAGATGTGCTTTTTATGCCATTTGTTGAAGAGGCATATGATGATTTATCTATTGAAAATAAAGCTATTTTCGAACGTTTATTAGCATGTCAAGACCCTGAATTATTCGCATGGTTTATGGGACATGAAGCTTGTGAAGATAAAGACCTCAACGCCATGGTGCAGTTTATATTACAGCGAGTTAAAGTATAATATTAAAATATCGCCTTCTTTGCATAGGGCGATATTTAACTTACTATTCTATTTAGCATTTGCTTACCTTTTTTTAGCGATATTCATCGGATTTAAACTTTGGCTTTTTGCTATTATTGGGCTTTTCTTCTGTCTGATTATTTTTTTATATCGACAGCTGCCAAACTCACAAGCAAAGCAATACTTGACGTTACTAACATCAAGTAACTACCAAACAGGAGATGATTTTGTGCTACTTCAAACTGGTGAGTGTCAATTTGTGGCTCAACAAACGGTGCAGTTATCGGCGAGTTCACAAATTAATTTGTGGGGATACTGGCTGGTTTTTACAGCTAATGATAGTGATTTATCTCAACGGTTTATTTTCAAAGATAGTTTGTCGGCTCAAGATCAAGCGCGCTTGGCGCGCACAATCATGCGTGCAAAGTACCTTAAGGGCTAAGAATGGTTATTTTAGCCTCGGTAAGTAGCTCGGGGTAATCAAGAGTGTAATGTAAACCACGACTTTCTTTACGAGCTAAGGCTGAGCGAATAATCAGTTCAGCAACTTGTACTAAGTTTCTTAATTCTAACAGGTTATTACTAACTCTAAAGTTACAGTAATATTCGTCAATTTCACTTTGTAATAATTCTACGCGATGTAAGGCTCTTTCTAGACGCTTTGTAGTTCTGACAATACCGACGAAATCCCACATAAATAACCGTAGTTCATGCCAATTATGTTGAATAACCACTTCTTCATCAGAATCAGTGACTCTACTTTCATCCCATAGGGGTAGCTTAATACAAGCTTGTTTCGTTGCTAGGCCTTTTTCGATATCAATGGCTGCCGCTCGCGCGTAAACCAAACATTCAAGCAACGAGTTACTTGCCATGCGATTAGCACCATGTAAGCCAGTATATGCAACTTCGCCTATGGCATATAAGTTATCAATATCGGTTTTACCTTGTTGGTTAATCATCACACCACCACAGGTATAGTGAGCTGCAGGTACAACCGGCATCGGTTGTTTGGTGATGTCGATACCAAGTGCCAGTGTTCTTTCGTAAATAGTCGGGAAGTGCTGTTTAATAAAGTCACTTGATTTATGGCTGATATCTAAATACATACAATCGGCGCCTAAGCGTTTCATTTCGAAATCGATTGCCCGCGCAACAATATCACGAGGAGCTAATTCAGCACGCTCATCAAAGCTCGGCATAAAGCGACTACCGTCAGGACGCAGTAATACCGCACCTTCGCCTCTTAAGGCTTCTGTCAATAAGAAAGTACCAGCGTCAGGGTGAAATAAGCAGGTAGGATGGAATTGATTAAACTCCATATTGGCAACACGACAACCGGCGCGCCATGCCATGGCAATACCATCACCGCTAGCCACATCGGGATTTGAAGTGTATTGATAAACTTTACTTGCGCCACCGGTTGCTAAAATTGTTTTTTGTGCAAAGACACTTTCGACGTGTTCGTCATTTCGGTTCCAGACATAAGCACCGATACATGCTCGTTCAGTAGTTGCTTGGTTTTCCTGATAAACCAGATCAATGGCGTTATAACGCTCAAAAATACGAATACGACGGTGGTTTTTGACCTGTGACACCAGTGTGGTTTGAATGGCTGCACCGGTAGCATCTGCGGAGTGTAGAATTCTACGATGGCTATGACCACCTTCTCTGGTTAAATGATAGCGAATATCACCATTTTTTGTCGGCACATCTTGATCAAAATTAACGCCTTTACCAATTAACCACTCTAAGCAACTTTTAGCATTCTCAGCCGTATATTGCACTGCAGCTTCATCACATAATCCGGCACCCGCGACTAAGGTGTCGGCTACATGTGAGGCAACGCTATCATTTTCATCAAATACAGCCGCAACGCCACCTTGCGCATAAAATGTTGAGCCATCGTTAATTTGGCCTTTACTGATGATAATAACATCGGCATTTTTTGCCAAATGCAGTGCAAGCGATAATCCAGCTGCGCCACTACCAATAATTAAAACGTCACAATTGTGTTGTTGATTCATATATTCTTGAAATTGAGGTACAATAGTTGATAACTCAATACTAACTTTTATTGCAGTTACAGAACAGCAGAAAACTATTTTTATAAATAAAATTTAATTTTTTTCAATATTTATCGAACTTTTTAACACAAGGCTAGTCCTACTTGTTGCGTTTGCCATGAGCCAGATGTAAACCAGATGTAGATAAGTTAAATAATGGTGAGTAGGAGATACGGCTCAAATGAGCGAACAGAACGTTGACCAAAAGTTGGTTGAGCGGGTACAACGTGGTGATAAAAACGCATTTAACCTGCTGGTAATTAAATACCAACATAAAGTAGCAAATTTGGTTTCACGCTATGTTAAAAACCATAGTGATGTACCCGATATAGTACAAGAAGCATTTATTAAAGCTTATCGAGCTTTACCAAACTTTCGAGGTGATAGTGCTTTTTATACCTGGTTATACCGCATAGCTGTTAATTGTGCGAAAAACCATTTAGTTGCTGGAGGGCGTAAGCCACCGGGTTCAGATATTGAAGTCGAAGATGCAGAAATGTATGACTCTGGTGATGCGTTGCGAGAAAATGCTTCACCAGAAAAATTATTGCTGACTAATGAAATTAAAGAGCTCGTATTTAAGACTATAGAGCAATTGCCAGAAGACTTACGTACGGCAATTAATCTACGAGAGTTAGAAGGCTTAAGTTACGAAGAAATTGCAACGGTTATGGACTGCCCTGTTGGGACCGTACGTTCGAGAATATTTAGGGCACGTGATGCCGTAGATAAAAAAATCAAACCATTGTTGCAGCAATAATATGAATAGCACTGCTTAATAAATAGTTTTTATTGGTCAGTCGTAATTAATGAAATGTTAGTTTTTAAGGTGTCATTATGAGTGAAAATAAGTTTGAGACAGTGTCGTCGGTTGTTGATAATTATCAGGCCAATGATGAATTATTTGAAGAATTGCTCAATGACTCTGACTTGTCGGCGACGTGGGGACGTTACCATTTAATGGGTGATGTAATGCGTGGTGAAAATTCTGATGTAATTAATTTAGATCTCTCATCGAAAATTGCTACTGCTATTGCAGATGAACCTACTATTTTAGCACCTCGTGTCACTAATAATTTTGCCCGTAAGCTAAAAGCGAAAGTGGTGCAGTTTGCAAAACCGTTTGGCCAAATGGCGATTGCGGCCTCTGCCGCAGGTTTGATGGTGATGGGCGTACAACAGAGTACGGTTGATAGCAATGATGTATTACCCATCAACCAAGTCGTTAAACCAATGCCTTTTGGTGGTATTGCAGAACCTGTAAGTTTAAACTTTGAACCGACTAGTCGTACTAGTGAAAAACAAGCATTTGTCGAGCAACAACGACGTTTTCAAGCACTATTATCTGATCATCAACAGCAAATAAAACTAAGCTCAGTTGATGTTAATAACACAGTTCAACAAGATAAGGCTGAAGATCCAGCTAAATGAAATTAATATCTAGTCTGTTGCTAATGGTTACCATTAGCACATCAGTAGCAGCTGCTGAAAATGAACCCGCTGAACCTTGGCTTGAACGTCTAGCCAATTCATTACAAACGCTTAATTTTAGCACGTCTTTTGTGGTTGTTAAAAACAATCAAGCTGAGCCTTACCATTGGTTTCATGGTGTTGATGAAAATGGTGATGAGTTAGAAATTTTATCTTTACTCAATGGCCCTCGCAGGGACGTATTACGTAAGAAAAATACCGTTAGTTATATCGAACCAGAGTTACCTCCTTATTCTGTTACCTCACAACAAATAACCGGTCCTATTCCGGCTATTTTACGTGGTGATGTTGGTGAGCTCGCTCAAACATATGACTTTATTTCCGTCGGCCGTAGCCGGGTATTAGGTCGGCCAGCACAACTGATTCGTATTGTCTCTAAAGACCCATACCGTTATGGACACTGGTTGTGGTTAGATCAAAAGACCGGCATGCTATTAAAGCTTGCCTTAGTTAATCGTACTGGACAATTACTTGAACAAATACAATTTACTCATCTGGATATAACAGCAGGATTGGGCGAAAGTTTAGTGCAATTACAGCAAACAATATTGCCAAAAACCATTGAAATTCCAGAGGGTTATCAAGAGCAAGAATTACAATGGCAAGTGAAATGGTTGCCAGAAGGTTTTCATCGCATTAATGCTAATCGCCATCGTATGTCAGCGACAAAGAAAGCCGTTGAATTTATGCTTTTTACTGATGGTTTAATAGATGTTTCAGTTTACGTAAACCCAAGTGAAGGCAGTCAACGAGCGACTGACTATGTGATGGATGGTGCGACAGTTGTTTTGAATCAAGTTATTAATGGCTTTGAAGTCAGTGTTGTTGGTAAAATTCCAGCGAAAACGGCCAAAGCTATTGCCGACTCAGTTGTGCTTACACCACAGGTTGCACCATGATCGAAGAACAAGCTACTGTTGTGGCGATTAATGATAATAAGGTTACGGTTACTAGCGATATTAAATCTGCTTGTAGTGGTTGTCAGCAAGTTGATAATTGTGGCAGTGGTCAAGTGGCAAAAGCATTTCCACAAAAAAAACTCTCGATGAATTTAATTTCAACACTGCCGTTGCAATTAGGTGACAAAGTTATTATTGGCTTAAATGAGTCAGCTTTATTATCATCGGCACTGCAAGTATATTTATGGCCATTATTTGGGCTAATTATCGCTGCATGGTGCGGTCAGTATTTGATCAATATAAATTATTTAGCCCATGAAGCTTTTGCTATTTTATTCGCTATAGTGGGTGGTGTTGTTGGTTTTCTGCTGGCTAAAAAACAACAAAATAAATCAGAAAACTGTACAAAGTTAGCACCTAAAATTCTGCGTGTTGATGAACAAAAAATTAGCGTTGTTAATATTAACTAATGTTAGCAAGCTTGATTTCGACTCTTAGCTTGCTCTTCTCGTTTATACCTTTCTTAAAAAAGCCACAATTAACATATATTACTATTATTTAAACTAAGGCTGATAGCTACTTTCAATGATATTGTTGCTAGTCTTAACTAAAGCAGAGTAGCGTCAGTTAGCTTTTAACAATAATTTTATTTTTACTCGTTAGTATAAAAAATGAAATTTACTTCAATGTAGCTTGGTCTTAACTATCATCATATTTATTACGGCAAAAGTAACAGTTTTTTATGGATAGATTGAAAATCAATTCTCTTTCTTATGGCAAATACCGTTCAATCACTATTGGCATTTATCTTATTTTTTACGGACAAGTTGTCAGTGCAGAAGAAACGGATGTTGAGGTGATTGAGGTTTCAGGTCAACGTATTATCAATCATGGTTTTTCTCCAAAAAATACTGCGATCAATGGGCCATTTGGCGATGATTTAGGCTTAGCCGATATCGCGCGTTCAATGACGCCGATCACTAGCGAAATGATGGAGCAGTTAAACATAACTGACTTACAAGACATTTTAGCGGTTACGCCAAGTAGTTATGCAGCCAGCGGCTTTGGCGCGCCAAGCTTACCTACTTTGCGTGGTCAATTAGGTGAACTTTTTCAAGACGGTATGCGCCGTCAAGCTGGTAATAACGGTTTTGGTGTACCGCTATCATTTAACTCAGTAGCTCAACTTGACGTGATCAAAGGTGCGCCACCGGTATTGTTTGGTAGTAGCCAACGCAATGGTGGCTTTGTAAATCTACAATCTAAACGCGCATCAACTGACAAAAGCTTAGCGAAAGTAAAACTTACCGCTGGTCGTTGGGACCAATACAGTGCACAACTTGATATTGCTGCCCCGATTGTTGAAGGTGAAAGTGGCTTTAGAATTAGCGCTGAACATGTTGATAATGGCAGTTTTTATGATTATTCAAGTTTTAAAAGTGACAGCTTTTATGCCGCATTTCGCTTATTACCCGACAGCCAAAGTACATGGGATATCAACTTTGAAGTATACCAAGTTGAATTTACTGACAATGCGGGGATTAATAGACCAACACAAGCATTAATTGACCACGGACTTTATATTACAGGCCAAGGTGTACAACCTAATGGTAGTACTGTACCTGGCGTTGGTGCTGTAATATCACCGACAGGGCAAGTAAAAATTGCTCGTAGTACGGTATTAACCGATCCTGATAATGAAAACGAAGCGAAGACCTTCTTACTTCACAGTATATATACCCGTGAATTAACAGACCAAATACGTTTAAAAAACACCAGCTATTATCAACATTTAACGCGTGATGAAATTGCGCAAAATAGCTTTGTAGAAATTATAGATGGTGCTGATACCGCGCAAAACCGTCTTGAACTCATTAATGACTGGAATAACCAACAGCAAACCACGTTAGCTTTTGACGTGCGTTACAATAAAGTACGCGGTTATAGCCAATTCACCACTGAAGCTGATGATCCTATTGATTTAATCGGTTCACTTGAAAACCGTCGTATCCCATTGACCGCTGAACAGCAATCTAGACTAGTAGAACTTCGTCCTGGCTTATTTGTCTCACCGGGTGGTCAGTATGATATTAATAATGACAACGCCGGCGATTTTTCGTTATCAGATACCACTGACTCAACTAGCTGGCAAACTGGTTTTGCCATTCAGCAAGATAGCCAGTGGAGCGAGCGCTTACGGACAAACTTTGGTTACCGTATTGATTTTTATGATGTTGAAGCCCGCGATCCTATTGCTCCTAACGGACAAATAGCGGCACGAGATAGCATCAATGAAACCTTGCATTCTGGCCAAGCGAGCATTAATTACAAGCTAAATGCTGACTTAACCGTTTATGCAGCAACAAGTTACAACGAAGCAACTTCAAATAGTATGGCCGGTGGCACGTCACTTGGCGCTGATAACTTAATTAGTGAGCAAAACTTTGCCACTGAAAACACACTAAATGAGGTTGGCATTAAATACATTCCAAATGACAGCGCTTGGTACATTGATGGTTCAGTGTTCAATCAACGCCGTAGTTTACGTAATCGCGATGGCAGCAATACCGGTATAAAAACCAAAGGTGTTGAACTGCAAGTGTTTTATGACGCTGCACCTTATTGGTTTAACATAGGATATAGCTACCTTGATGCTCGCTACGATAACTCTTCGAGCAGTCAAAACTCCGGCCAAATTGCTGATGCGTTTGATAACTCTCGCCCTGATATTATTCAAGGTTCTAGCGTAGGTGCGCCAAACTTTACCGCCTTTGCTCCGTCTGATCGACGAGTACAAGGCATTCCTGAGCAAACATTAAGTGTTAACGGCGGTATTTACCTTACGGAATCATGGCAAGCTGGTTTTGCCGCTTTATATACTTCAAGTTATCCACTGGATTTTTTAGCCACGGTCAATATACGTGATCAATACACACTAGGTATTAATACGAGTTACCGTATTAATGAACAAACTAAATTACGTTTCGATATTGCTAATGTCACTAACCAGAAAAATTGGCGCCCGGTATTTGAAGGCGGATATTTCGGCTCTACCTTAGTTTTTCCTGAACTACCTGTTCATGCCAAACTTACTTTAACACACAGTTTCTAAGGACAATTTTCATGTTTAAGAAAATACTATTATTAGTTATTGCCATCATGCTTGTGGCTTTGTTTTTTCATTATGATCTTAATCAATTACTGACATTAGAGGGATTGAAAGGCTCAATGGATCAGTTCGGCCAGTGGCGCGAACAATCACCATTATTAGTTGTTGGTGGCTTTTTTGCCCTTTATGTTTTAGTCGCGGCACTGTCATTACCTGGTGCCGCTATTTTAACCTTAGCTGCAGGCGCTTTATTTGGCTTAGTGGAAGGCTTTGTCGTGGTATCGTTCGCTTCAAGCCTTGGCGCGCTATTAGCCTTTTTAGTCTCGCGTTACTTATTACGCGATAGCATTAAAAGCAAATTCCCTGAGCGCTTAAAAGCCATTGATGAAGGCGTGCAAAAAGAAGGCGCTTTCTACCTATTTACTTTACGTTTAGTGCCTGTTTTTCCGTTCTTTTTAGTTAACTTACTGATGGGCGTTACTGGCATAAAAGCTTGGACGTTTTACTGGGTTAGTCAAATAGGTATGCTCGCTGGTACGGTGGTATATGTGAACGCGGGTACACAGTTAGCAGAAATAAACAGCTTATCTGGCATATTGTCAGCTAAACTCATTTTCTCTTTTGTGTTACTTGGGCTATTACCCCTTATTGGTAAAGCGATTGTTAACAAAATTAAACAACGTAAAGTTTATAAAAAATGGCAAAAACCAAAAAGCTTTGACCGTAACCTATTGGTGATTGGTGCGGGTGCTGGTGGTTTGGTAACAAGCTATATCGCTGCGGCCGTTAAAGCAAAAGTAACGCTAATTGAAGCCGGCGAAATGGGCGGAGACTGTTTAAATTATGGTTGTGTACCGAGTAAGGCAATCATTAAAAGTGCAAAAATAGTCGACCAAATTACCCATGGCGAACACTATGGTTTAGAGAACGCTACGCCACAGTTTTCTTTTAAGAAAGTGATGGCACGTGTACATCAAGTGATTGCCGATATTGCACCACACGACAGTGTTGAACGTTACACAGACTTAGGTGTAGAAGTGATCAAAGGCTACGGAAAATTAATTAATCCGTGGACGGTAGAAATTAAGCTTAACGATGGCACCATGCAAACATTAACCGCTCGCAGTATTGTTATTGCCACCGGTGCTCGTCCATTTGTGCCACCATTACCAGGTATTGAAACTAGTGGTTATGTGACTAGTGACACTTTATGGACAGAATTTGCCAAACTTGATACTGCACCGAAAAAACTAGTGGTCTTAGGCGGCGGTCCTATTGGTAGTGAACTTGCGCAAAGTTTCGCTCGTTTGGGCTCACAAGTAATACAAATTGAAATGGCTGAGCGCATCATGATCAGAGAAGACCTTGAAGTCTCTGAATTTGCTAGCCAATCATTACAAAAAAGTGGCGTGAATATTTTAACTTCGCACCAAGCTTTGCGTTGTGAACAACGTGACGGTAAAAAATTCATCATGGTGAAAAACCTTAAACACGAACAAGGTTCAGATCAAGAAGAAGAAATGGCCATTGAATACGACCAGTTACTATGTGCTGTTGGCCGCTCTGCTCGCTTGAAAGGCTACGGTCTTGAAGAGCTAGGAATAGAAACTAACCGTACTATTCAAACCAATGAGTATTTAGAAACCTTATACCCGAACATCTTTGCCGCGGGTGACATTGTTGGTCCTTACCAGTTTACCCATGTTGCCGCTCATCAAGGTTGGTACGCTGCAGTTAATGCTTTATTTGGCACCTTTAAGAAGTTTAAGGTCGATTACCGTGTTATTCCATGGGCAACCTTTATTGACCCAGAAGTTGCACGTGTAGGCATTAACGAACAAGAAGCCATTGAACAAGGTATCGATTATGAAATTACCCGTTTTGATTTTGAAGAGTTGGACCGAGCAATTACCGATAGTGCGGCCAATGGTTTTATTAAAGTGATCACACCTAAAGGTAAAGATAAAATACTTGGCGTTACTATTGTCTCTGAACATGCCGGTGATTTAATTGCTGAATTCGTATTAGCCATGAAGCATGGTTTAGGCTTAAATAAAATTTTAGGCACGATTCACAGCTACCCAACGTGGGCTGAAGGCAATAAATACGCCGCAGGTGAATGGAAGCGTAATCATGCACCAGAAACCGTTTTAAGCTGGTTAGAGAAGTTCCACACGTGGAGAAGAGGTTAATAGCCATGAAGAGTTTAATAGCGAAGGTTAACTTAAACAAAGCACGGTCAACAGCAATACTAGCAATGACAAGGGCTAAATCTTTATCATTAGCTGTGTTGTTGCTGCTGAGCACCGTTTTTAGCGCCGTTACAACGGCGCAAGAAGCCTTGCATCAACCATGGCAGGCTTTATTAACTCAACACGTTTTGCCAATTAATGACGGTCATTCAAGCCAAGTAAATTATGCCGGCATGAAAACAGATCATGCAAAGCTAACGGCTTATTTAACAGCGCTTGGTAATATTGATAAGCAGACATTTCAGCAATGGCCTGCACCTCAGCAATTGTCGTTTTTGATCAACGCTTACAATGCATGGACAGTTGAGCTTATTTTAACGGCTTACCCTGATATTAAGTCGATAAAAGATCTGGGTAGTTTTTTTAGTTCGCCATGGAGTAAGAAGTTTATTGTGTTACTTGGTGAAACACGCAGCTTAGATAATATTGAGCATGAGTTAATTCGTGGTGATAATAAATATGCTGACCCACGTATTCATTTTGCCGTTAACTGCGCCAGCATTGGCTGTCCTGCTTTGCGTGAAGAAGCGTATAGCGCTGACGAACTAGAGCAACAGCTGACTGAGCAAACGATACGCTTTTTAAGCGACAAAAGCCGGAATCGTTTTAATGAAGATACAATGGAGCTTTCCGCTATTTTTAAGTGGTATGGCGATGACTTCAGACAAGGCTTTCGTGGTAGTAACTCTTTACCTGCTTTTGTATTGCTCTACGGTGAAGCATTGAACTTAACACCAGCGCAACAAGCACGATTAACGTCAGAAGATATCGATACCAATTTCTTGAATTATGATTGGGCGTTAAATGCCGTTAGGTAAAGCGCCGCATTTTTCTAATCGATGTTTGAGTCGCCAAAAGAGTCGTTTTTCGACGTCTTTGGCGACTCGCCTTTTTCAGCGTTGTTCATATCAAAGCATCATTGGCTTAACCCTTCAATCTACCGATAAGCTTATGCCAAAAACAAAAAAAACTCATGATTTAAAAGCACTTTTGGCTAACTTATTTCTGCCGACATTAAAACTTTCCACACGGCTTAGTCTGTGCTTTGCCTTAATATTTATCACCTTGTTGTCGACAGCATCATTAAGCTACGCCAACAACTCGCTTAAGAGCGTTTCTACAGCAGATGTTAGCACTAGCACTGAAAATAAAGCAGAAGCTAAAACGGATAAAAACAAAGCACAATATATTGTGGCTGAAGTAACTAGTGCTAATAATTCTCTAACACAAAAAGAGTGGCACTCGCTCGAACAGCTAGCAAAAAACAAGGCCGTTTACTTTCATGCTTGGGGCGGTGATCCACAAATAAATAGCTACATTCAATGGCTTGCTAAGCGAGTAAAGCAAGAATATAACATTCAATTACAACATGTAAAACTAACCGATACTAGCGAAGCCGTTAGTCGTGTTTTAGCAGAAAAATCTGCTGACAATCATCACCAAGGACAAGTTGATTTAGTCTGGATCAACGGCGAAAACTTTGCATCAATGGCAAAGTATCAACTATTAGCGCAAGGTTGGGTTGCACAATTG
>TARA_R110002124_G_scaffold63350_38_pt1 | contig 41161 bp, 34 predicted proteins | sample TARA_R110002124 | Tara Oceans TARA_R110002124 (sample SAMEA4397445) | marine metagenome | biome: Polar Biome; feature: [SRF] surface water layer (ENVO:00010504); material: water (ENVO:00002006), including particulate matter (ENVO:01000060) such as... | depth 5 m
CAGCACCATGGCGGCAGAGCGCTAGGCCCGCGCGGGCCTGGGCGCTCGCAGGGTGGTGAACAAGGGCGTGGCCAGCAGATAGAGCCCTGCCCCGACCAGCCAAACCGTGCCGACCCAGATATTGCGCGTCGAAAAGAACACCGCCGTGGCCAGCACCGGTCCGATAATGCCGGCCAGACTCATCAGGCTGGCCATGACGCCCTGCAACTGACCCTGCTGCTCATCGCTGACCCGACTGGTCAGCAGCGATTGCAGCGCCGGCATGGCAACCCCACCCAGCGCAAAGAGCGGCGTGACGCCATAACCCATCCAGCCCTGGTTGGCGAAAGCCATCAGCACATAGGCCAGGGTATCAAAGCCCACCCCGATCATCAGCGTCCCCAGGTCACCGTATCGCCGTGACAATGGTCCGACCAGAAAGGTCTGGGACAGTGCGCCGCTGATGCCGAACACCGATAGCGACAATCCCATATGCACCGAATCCCAGCCAAAGCGCTGGGTGCCATAGAGCACCCAGATCGTTGCCGGCACGCTGGCCACCAGACCAAAGACGGCAGCGGTAATAACCAGCGGCAGCAGGGGCTTGAAGTTCCAGAGCCAGAGCAAGGGTCTCAGCGGGTTGAGCGTGTTCAGATCGAACGCGCCAGGCTTTGCCGCATGGCTTTCGGGCAGCACAAACAGCGCGACCAGCAGGTTGAGGCCATTGAGCAAGGCTGCCACCAGAAATGGCGACCGCAGCCAGAAGGCCCCCATGACGCCGCCAAGCGCCGGCCCGATGATAAAGCCCATGCTCAGGACCGCACCAAGCAGGCCAAAGCGCTGCGCCCGTTGCTCGGCCGGGGTTATATCGGTGATATAGGCGCTGGCCACCGCCATGTTGGCGCTAGTGATGCCGGCCATGGCCCGCCCGAGCACAAGCACCCAGCCAAGCGGCGACAGCGCCATCACCAGGTAATCAACCAGGGTGCCGGCCAGCGACAGCAGCAGCACCGGGCGGCGGCCGTAGCGGTCGCTGAGGGCACCCAGCACGGGCGAGGCCACAAACTGCATAAGGGCATAACTGCCCAGCATCAGGCCATAGAGCAGGCCGATGTCGCCGCCATGGGTCAGCTCGGCCAACAGCTCGGGGAGGATGGGAAAGATCAGTCCTGCGCCAATGGCGTCCAGGGCGACCGTTGCAAGAATGACAATTAGGGCCTTGTTCATGGCCTTGGATCCCGCTATCGATTTATCAGTGATAAGCTACTTTATCGCTGATAAGCGCCCTTATCATCGATAAGTCAAGGAGATTTTGCATGGCGATTGATCACGACCGGATTGTCGAGGAAGCCCTGCTGCTGCTCAACGAGGTCGGCATCGACAAGCTGAGCACGCGAAAGCTGGCCGATCGCCTGGGCGTGCAGCAGCCGGCGCTGTACTGGCATTTCAAGAACAAGTCGGCCCTGCTCGACGCGCTCAACAGCGCCATGCTGGCGCGCTTTCACACCCGTCGCATGCCCTTGCCAGGCGAGGACTGGGTCGATTTCACCCTGGCCAATGCCCGCAGCATGCGGACAACCCTGCTGGCCGTGCGCGACGGCGCCCGCCTGACGGCCGGCACGCGGCCATCCGAGGGCGATTTTGCAGACACCGAGCGGCAATTGAAAATCTTTGTGGACGCCGGTTTTTCGGCGGAAGAGGCCTTCGCCATCGCCGTCTCGATCGCCCGTTACGTCGTGGGCTTCGTGCTGGAAGAACAGGGCGAGCGCGAGCGCGAACAGATCGATGGCGCCAGCGGCGGGACCGGATCGGCATTGGCCGAGGTCGCGCCGTTCCCCATCCTGTCGGCGGCCGTGCACTCAATGTTCGCGGCGGGCACCATCAATACCGAGCCGGTGTTCGAGGCAGGCCTGCGCTTCATGGTCGATGGCATGCAGCAGAACCTGCAGCGCAAGCAGGCGGTTTAGGCCACAGGGGCAAGCACGTCGGGGTTCGTCCTTCGACAAGGCTAGAAGGCACACCATGATGTCTACTGCGGCCAAGGGCTCCTGGCCCTTCGACGGGCTCAGGAGGCTCAGGATGGGGTCGGCGGCTACGGGCCCCTCAGTAGACCTCATGGTGAGCTTGTCGAACCACGAGGTCGTGGCAGATAGCTGTTTTCTCGGGGCGCAGGATCTTCCCGCGATACGGCTGCCGCCAGGAGACCCCCACCTAACCTCCCCCTGGTAGGGGGAGGAATTGCGCTGGTGGGTGGGACGACGCTGGTGAAAGAATCGCGCAGGTGGGGACCGCGCCACAGCTGCAAGGTGGTTGTAGGTGATGCAGTGCCACGACCTCGTCCTTCGACAGGCTCAGGATGAGGTCTACTGGGGCCAAGGGCTCCTCGTCCTTCGACAAGCTCTGGGGGCTCACCACGAGGCATATTTCGGCCACATGCCGCTCAGTAGACCTCATGGTGAGCTTGTCGAACCACGAGGTCGTGGCAGATAGCTTTTTCTGGGGAGCAGGATCTTCCCGCGATACGGCTGCCGCCAGGAGACCCCCACCTAACCTCCCCCTGATAGGGGGAGGAATTGCGATGGTGGGTGGGACGACGCTGGTGAGAGAGCCGCGCAGGCGGGATCCAGACGGGGGCCGCGCCACAGCTGCAAGGTGGTTGTAGGTGATGCGGTGCCACGACCTCGTCCTTCGACGGGCTCAGGATGAGGTCTGCTGGGGCTACGGGCTCCTGGCCTTTCGACGGGCTCAGGAGGATCAGGATGAGGTGTGCGGCCAGGTGCCCTCGGTAGACCTCATGGTGAGTTTGTCGAACCACGAGCTCGCAGCCACGAAGCAATGGCTCGCCCATGCCGACCCGGAAAACAAGAACGGCGCCCGCAGGCGCCGTTCCTTTGATTGATCAGGATTGCCTATTTCAGGCCGAGCGTATCTCGCATGGTATAGAAGAGGTCGGTCTGATCGGTCAGGCCAGAGACATTGGCGGCATGCGGACCAAAGGCCGCGACGCGCAGCTGGGCACCGGTATGGGCCTGCGAGTCGCTTTCCGAATTGCCGTAGCTGATATCCATGACCGCGCCATCCTTGGTGGTCAGCGCCGCGGTGAGACCGGGAGCCGCCTCGCCATTGCCGATGATCTGGCTCGAATGCGCATGATCGGCCGTGACGATCAACAGCGTATCGCCATGCTCCCTGGCAAAGGCCAGGCCAACCTGGACAGCGGCATCGAGGTCGACGGTTTCGCCGATCTGGCCGCAGGGATTGGCGGCGTGGTCCTGCTTGTCGATCGAAGCGCCTTCGACCTGCAGGAAAAAGCCCTTGTCATTGACGCTGAGCAGTTCGATCGCCTTGGCCGTCATATCGGCCAGCGAGGGCTGCGTGGCGGGCCGTTCGGGGTTGGCGGCGCAGGTGATGGCCGGCTGGTCGAGATTGCCGTGATAGCTGGCGATCGGGCCGGTCATGCTGATGGGCATATTGCCCTCGGCAAAAAGACCAATGACCGGCTTGTCCTGATTGGCGACGGTGAGCGCCTGCAGCTCATCTGCGGTGGTGACGATGGTGAAGCCCATGGCCGTGGCCTGCTCCATCAGCGTCTTGCCCTCATACTCGCCGGCAGCGGCGGTTTCTTCAAATGTCTTGGACCCGCCGCCCAGTACCAAATCAGCGCGCGCCGCCAGATACTGCTCGGTGATCGAGCCGGCGCCGCCATTTTCCAGGGCGTTGCTGGCGCAGGACTTGGCGGTTGCCACCGGGCCGTAGCACTTGCGGCCCGTCACATGCGAGACGAGCGCCGCTGGGGTGGCGTCCTGGATTTCCGAGGTCGACACGTTGCCCGTCGCCAGGCCATTGGCCTTGGCCAGCTCGAGGATTGTCTGGTGCGGCTGTTCCTTGATGTCGACGCCCAGGGCGCCGTTATAGGTTTTGACGCCGGTCGACCAGGCCGTCGCCGAGGCTGCCGAATCCGTCACATAAGCGGGCTTGCCGGTGTCCTTGCTCAGGGCATAATGGGTGTACTGACCGGTGATCGGCAGCGCATCGATGCCGGCAAAGAAACCACCCGCGCCTTCGGCGTAATTCCGGGCCACGGTGATTTCGGAGTCGCCCATGCCGGCGGGCGCCACCAGGCTGGGTGATGTCGCCGGCGGCCGCGCGCACCATGATGTCATTTGCCTCCTGGGCAATGACGGTCACGCTTGTCAGCAGGCTCAGCGTCAAGGCGAGCATTATGGTGTGAGAGAGCTTCATCAGGGGGCCTTCGAACAGATTGGCGGGTTCCGCTCAATGCGGGTCAGCAAATTTTACTGAGGCACCGCAACAGTTTCGCGACACTCCGGCCCGAGCTCCACAAACAAAAACGGCGGCCCTTGCGGACCGCCGTTTTTCGTTCGCGCCAGCCTGCCTAGTGCGGCAGGCCGGTGCTGGTGTCTTCCGCGGGCTCGGGATTGGTCGCGGCAGCAGCAGCGGCCGCTTCAAAGTCCCACTCGATCGGCTCGGGCTGGCTGACCAGCGCATGCTTGATCACCTGATCCATCCGGCTGACCGGAATGATCTCCATGCCCTGCTTGACGATGTCCGGGATCTCGGCGAGATCGCGCACATTTTCTTCCGGGATCAGCACGGTCTTGATGCCACCACGGAGCGCTGCGAGCAGCTTCTCCTTGAGGCCACCAATCGGCAGCACCCGGCCACGCAGCGTGATCTCGCCCGTCATAGCCACATCATTGCGCACGGCAATGCCGGTCATCACCGAAACGATCGCCGTCGCCAGGCCGATACCCGCCGATGGACCGTCCTTGGGCGTTGCGCCTTCGGGCAGATGCACGTGGATATCCCGCGTGTCGAACATCGGCGGCTTGATGCCGAAATCGATCGCCTTGGAACGGACATAGGCCGTTGCCGCCGTCAGCGATTCCTTCATCACTTCCTTGATGTTGCCGGTAACGGTCATCCGACCCTTGCCCGGCGTCATCACGCCTTCAATGGTGAGCAGTTCGCCACCGACCGAAGTCCAGGCAAGACCCGTCACCAGGCCAACCTGCGGCTCGGCCTCGATCTCGCCATGGGTGAAGATATCGGCACCCAGATATTGGGTCAGCTTCTCTTCGTCGATGACGATCTTCTTGACCTTGGTCTTGACGATCTCGGCCACGGCCTTGCGCATCAGCTTGGAGATTTCGCGCTTGAGGTTACGCACGCCCGCTTCGCGGGTGTAGCGCTGGATCAAAGCGGTCAGCATCTCGTCGCTGAGCTCGAACTCGCCATGGGCAAGCCCGTTTTCCTTGAGCGTTTCCGGGATCAGGTGCTGCTTGGCGATACCGTGCTTTTCCTGTTCGGTGTAGCCGGACAGGCGGATGATCTCCATGCGGTCCATCAGCGGCCCGGGAATGTTGAGCGTGTTCGAGGTGGTCACGAACATCACGTCGCTCAGGTCGTAGTCGACTTCGAGATAGTGATCGGCAAAGGTGTGGTTCTGTTCCGGATCGAGCACCTCGAGCAAAGCCGAACTCGGATCGCCGCGGAAGTCCTGCCCCATCTTGTCGATTTCATCGAGCAGGAAGAGCGGGTTGGATTTGCCCACCTTCTTGAGCGACTGGATCACCTTGCCCGGCATGGAGCCGATATAGGTCCGGCGATGGCCGCGGATCTCGGCCTCGTCCCGCACCCCGCCCAGCGCCATGCGCACGAAGGCACGACCGGTCGCCTTGGCAATGGACTTGCCAAGCGAGGTCTTGCCGACGCCCGGAGGGCCGACGAGGCAGAGGATCGGGCCCTTGAGCGAGCCGGTACGACCCTGCACGGCCAGATATTCCAGAATGCGTTCCTTGACCTTTTCGAGGCCATAGTGATCCTCGTCCAGCACCTTTTCGGCCAGGACCAGGTCGCGCTTGACCTTGCTCTTCTTGCCCCAGGGCAGGCCGAGCAGCGTGTCGAGATAATTGCGCACCACGGTGGCTTCGGCCGACATCGGGCTCATGGCCTTGAGCTTTTTCAGCTCGGCCTCGGCCTTCTGCTTGGCTTCCTTGCTCAGGCGGGTCTTGGCGATGCGCTCCTCGATCTCGGCGATCTCGTTGGAGCCTTCGTCACCGTCACCCAGTTCCTTCTGGATCGCCTTCATCTGCTCGTTGAGGTAGTATTCGCGCTGCGTCTTTTCCATCTGCCGCTTGACGCGGCTGCGGATGCGCTTTTCGACCTGCAGAACGCCGATCTCGCCTTCCATCAGGCCCAGAATCTTGCCGAACCGGTCGATGACCGACACGCTCGAGAGCAGGTCTTCCTTTTCCCCGATCTTGATGACCAGGTGGCTGGCAATGGTGTCGGCCAGCTTGGAATGGTTTTCGATCTGCCCGACGGCAGCCACCACTTCAGCCGAAATCTTCTTGTTCAGCTTGACGTAGTTCTCGAACTCGGCGAGCGCCGAGCGCGACAGCGCCTCGATTTCGACGGCATCTTCAGCCGGCTCAGGCAGGATGGACGCCTCGGCCTCGAAATATTCCTCGGTCTGCAGATAGCGGTCAATGGTCGCCCGGTGCAGCCCTTCGACCAGCACCTTGACGGTGCCATCGGGGAGCTTGAGCAGCTGCAACACCGAGGCAATGGTGCCCGTTTCATAGATCTGGTCTGGCGCCGGATCATCGTCCTGGGCATTTTTCTGGGTGACGACAAGGATGTGCTTGTCATCGCGCATGACTTCCTCAAGCGCCTTCACCGATTTCTCGCGCCCCACAAACAGGGGAACGATCATGCCAGGGAACACGACGATATCGCGCAACGGAAGCACTGGGTAAACGCGATCCCGGCTGATTTCGCCGTCTGTGGGAATGACGTCCGTCATCTCGTATCCTTTCCGGGGCGCGCGGGAGGAAGGAGAAGGTGCGCGCCCGTAGTAGACAGCTCCAAACATCAAGAGTGGGCTGATTCCGGTTAATAAATAGGTCCATCTGCAGCCGCCGCAAGTCAACCGTGCCGGAAAACACAAAGATAGCCCAAACCACATACAAGATATGCACAGCAGCCTGGAAACACCGGTGTGCCTTGGCTGCAGCGCGGATGCGGGCTGCTCCGGCGACGCTGCTTGCTTCCCCATCAAAATGGCGTGCGCCGCCGGACCGATCAACCGCGCTGACGGCTTTGTGCACCCCAATCGCGCCGCAATCCGGATAATCCGGCAATGGCGCTGGCCCTGCCCCGCCTACCTCCTGCATACTGCCCTTCCGTTACCTTTCCGGCCATGATGCCGGCCAGCCAAGGAATGCCCATGAGCCCGCCGGATACCATTGCCATCGATCTGTTCGGCATCCCCTGCGACGCCGGCGCCTCCCGCCGCGGCTGTGTCATGGGGCCAGAGGCCATGCGCATTGCCGGGCTCGCCGACGTGCTGTCCGGCCTGGGCCATACCGTGGTGGAGCGGGGCGATATCGCCTCGCCTGCCGCGCCCGGCAATACCTCTGTCTGGCAATCGCCGCACAGCCGGCAGGCCGAAGTGCTGACCCTGGCCAGCCAGAGCAGCCAGCATGCCGTGGCCACACTGCATGCCGGCCGCCTGCCGGTGTTCATCGGCGGCGACCACAGCCTCTCCATCGGGACGCTCTCGGGCGTGGCGCAGCACTGCGCGGCCATCGGCAGGCCCCTGTTCGTCCTCTGGGTCGACGCGCATGGCGATTTCAACACCCCCGCCACTTCCGAGACCGGCAATATCCACGGCATGCCGCTGGCCCTGCTCTGTGGCGAACCCGATTTCGGCCCGGCCTTTGCCGGTGCCTGGCGCGGCCAGGTCGATCCGCGCAATGTCACCGTGTTCGGCGCCCGCTCGATCGACCGGCCCGAGCGCCAGCTGCTCGAAGAGCGCGGCGTCGAGGTCATCGACATGCGGCGGATCGACGAGGCGGGCGTGGTGGCGCCGATGCGCGATGTGCTGGCCCGCGTCGAGGCGGCCGGCGGCCATCTCCATGTGAGCCTGGATGTCGATGTCATCGACCCTGCCATCGCCCCCGGCGCCGGCACCCCGGTCGCGGGCGGGCTCAGTTTCCGCGAGTCGCATCTGGTGATGGAAATGATCCACGACAGCGGCACCATGGGCTCGCTCGATATCGTCGAGCTCAACCCCTATCTGGACAATGCCGGCATGAGCGCGCGCCTGCTGGTCGACCTGACCGCCAGCCTGTTCGGCCGCCAGATCATGCCGCGCCAGAGTGTGCGCATCGGCGTGGACGCCACCGTCCGCGGCATTTGAACGGCCGTCGGCCCGGCCTAGTGGTCGATGCCGGCGCCGACATAGTGCGCCCGCGGCCGGATCAGCTGGCCGCTTTTGGCCTGCTCGAGCCCATGGGCCAGCCAGCCCACGCAGCGCGCCAGGGCGAACAGCACCAGCGGCGCCTCATAGGGCAGATCATAGGCTTCCGTGACCGCAGCCAGCGCGAAATCGACATTGGCCCGTTCACCGGTGATCCGGTAGGCCGCGGCGTGCAGCGCGGCATAATGTTCGGGCGGGGTGAACTGCCCGAACAGCGCCGCCGCCCGGATGTCGCCATCGCGATAGAGCGGGTGGCCGAAGGCCGGCAGGGGCACGCCCTGCCCCAGGCGCTCGAGCACCGCCGCCTCGGCCCCGAGGCTGCGCGCCTGCCGCGCCAGCGCCTGGGCAGCCACGACGGCGCCGCCATGCAGCGGCCCGCTCAGGGCAGCCAGCCCCGCCAGCACACCGGCCGACAGCGACGCGCCGGTCGACACCGTCACCCGGGCGGCAAAGGTTGACGCATTGAGCTCATGATCGGCCAGCAATACCAGCGCCCGGCGGATAATGTCGGCGGCCCCGGCCCGATCCCAGGCCACGGCCAGCGCCACGTGTAACGGTTCGGTTGCCGATCGCCCGCCCGCCAGCGCGCCGGCCAGGCTGGCCAGCACCGAGATCGCCTCGACGCGCAGGATCAGCTCGGACCGGCCAATGCTGGGCGCGTCGCCGGCCGCCCGCTCCGCCATCGCCAGGAAGGCGGCGTGCATCGAGGGCGCCACGGCGCGCGACCGCGCCGGCAACTGGAACGGCTCGGCGTCCCACAGCAGCGCCGCAATGCGCTCCAGCGTCGCCGTCTCGGACAATTCCACCGCGTCCTGCCCGCGATAGAGCAGCCGGCCATTCTCGATGGTCGACAGGCTCGAGGGCATCACCGGCTCGCCCCAGCGCATGGCATCGGCAGCGACCGCCTCCTGCCGCCGCCTTCCAGCCGCGCGCTTGGCCAGCCGCCGCACGTCATCGCCCCGATACAGGCTCTTGCGGCTGTCCTTGGGGTCGCGCATGGCCTTGATCCGGCCGCGGCTGACATTGGCATAAAGGGTCTGCGGCTGCGTGCCCAGCAGCGTCAGGGCTTCATTGGCGGTGAGCCAGTCCATAGCTTCACATTGATCCAATCGGTCAAGATTGACGTCAATCTAGACACTCCTAATTTGGCGGGCAACAACCATAGGAGAACAAGATGAACGCTGGCCTTGAAGATGTCGTGGCGGCCCAGACGGTATTGTCTGATGTCGATGGCAAGAATGGCCGCCTGATCGTCCGCGGGGTGTCCCTGGATGATCTTGTTGCCAAGAGCACCTATGAAGATGTGCTCGGCCTGCTGTTTGACGGCTTCTTTGCGCCCTCGGGTGCCCTGTCGGGCGCCCTGGGATCGGCCCGCCTGGCGGTGTTCGACCATGTCGCGACCGCCGATCAGGCGCTGATCGCCCTGCCCCCGGTGGATGGCATGCGCGCCCTGCTGGCGCGGCTGGAGGACGGCGACGACCTGCAGAGCGCCCTGCGCCTGGTCGCAGCCCCCGCCGTCTTCATCCCCGCCCTGCTGCGCTTCAAGGCCGGCCAGCCGGCCCTGACGCCCGATCCGTCGCTGTCGCATGCCAGCGATACCCTGCGCATGCTGACCGGCGACATGCCCAGCCAGCAGCAGGCGGCGGCGCTCGATCGCTATCTGGTGACGGTTGCCGATCATGGCCTGAATGCCTCGACCTTTGCCGCGCGCGTCGTGGCGTCCACCAAGGCCGGGCTCACCTCCTCGGTACTGGCAGCCCTCAGCGCCCTCAAGGGCCCCTTGCATGGCGGGGCACCCGGCCCGGTGCTCGACATGCTCGACGCTGCCGGCAGCCCTGAACAGGCCCCCGCCTGGATCGCCGCCGAACTGGCGCGCGGCGAGCGCCTGATGGGCTTCGGCCATCGCGTCTACCGCGTGCGCGACCCGCGCGCCGATGCCCTCAAGGCCGCCGTCCGCATGCTTGCCGCCGCAGGCGCCATCGATCCGGCGCGGCTGGCGCTGGCTGAAAGCCTTGAGAGCACCGCCCTGGCCCAGCTCAAGGCCAAAAAGCCCGACCGGCCGCTCGACACCAATGTGGAGTTCTATACGGCACTGCTGCTCGAGGCCCTGGGCTTCCCGCGCGAGGCCTTTACCGGAGTCTTTGCCATGGGCCGGGTCGGCGGCTGGATCGCCCATGCCCGCGAACAGGCCGAAACCGGCCGGCTGATCCGCCCGATGAGCGTCTATGTCGGCCCACAACCGCAGGTTGCCGCCTGATCGACAGCCAGAAAGCAAAAACGCCGGACCCAAGGGCCCGGCGTTTTCAATTCACCTCACGAAAACCTCATGCCCCGGCGGGCAGGTCTTCCTTCTTGCGTTCCGAATAGATGTAGAGCGGACGGACGTCCTTGCCGTTCACCACTTCGGCGCTGATCACCACTTCTTCCACGCCTTCGAGCGAAGGCAGGTCGTACATGGTGTCGAGCAGGATGCCTTCCATGATCGAGCGCAGGCCGCGGGCGCCGGTCTTGCGTTCGATGGCCTTCTCGGCGATGGCCTTGAGAGCCTCGTCCTTGAAGGTCAGTTCCACGTCTTCCATCTGGAACAGGCGCTGGTACTGCCGCACAAGAGCGTTCTTGGGCGAGGTCAGGATCTCGATCAGCGCTGCGATGTCGAGATCTTCCAGCGTCGCCAGCACAGGCAGACGACCGATGAATTCCGGGATCAGCCCGAAACGCACCAGATCTTCGGGCGCAACATCGGCAAGGATCTGGCCGACGCGACGATCATTGGGGTCCTTGACCACGGCCGAGAAGCCGATGCCCGAACCTTCGCCGCGCGCCGAGATGATCTTTTCCAGGCCCGAGAAGGCGCCGCCGCAGATGAACAGGATATTGGTCGTATCCACCTGCAGGAATTCCTGCTGCGGATGCTTGCGACCACCCTGGGGCGGCACCGAGGCAACGGTACCTTCCATGATCTTGAGCAGGGCCTGCTGCACGCCTTCACCCGATACGTCGCGGGTGATGGAGGGATTGTCCGACTTGCGGCTGATCTTGTCGACTTCGTCGATATAGACGATGCCGCGCTGGGCCTTGTCGACATTGTAGTCGGCGGCCTGCAGCAGCTTGAGGATGATGTTTTCCACGTCCTCGCCGACATAGCCGGCTTCGGTCAGCGTGGTGGCATCGGCCATGGTGAAGGGCACATCGAGAATGCGCGCCAGGGTCTGCGCCAGCAGGGTCTTGCCCGAACCGGTGGGACCGATCAGCAGGATATTGGACTTGGACAGTTCAACATCCTGGTTCTTGGACGCATGATGCAGCCGCTTGTAGTGATTGTGGACAGCCACGGAGAGCACGCGCTTGGCGCGGAACTGGCCGATGACGTAATCATCGAGCACCTTGCAGATATCTGCCGGTGTCGGCACGCCCTCGGAGGACTTGACCATACTGGTCTTGTTCTCTTCGCGGATGATGTCCATGCACAGCTCGACGCATTCATCGCAGATGAAAACAGTCGGGCCGGCGATCAGCTTGCGAACCTCATGCTGTGATTTACCGCAGAACGAGCAATAAAGCGTGTTCTTGGAGGTTTCGCCGTTGGTTGTCTCTTTGGACATCGTGTCACTCCCGGGGGCAGAGCGCCCCCAAAACCAAGCATTTCCTAAAGGGTAATGCCGGAGCCTAAAGAAAGTCTAAGCCGAACCGATCCTAAAGACCGATCCGGCTTGGTGCAATCGCGCATGGATCACAGTCCACGGCGCATCAGCATTGTGCTTAACGCAGCCAAATCAGGAAACTGACTCTGGGACAATGCGCTTGTCGTGGACGCTGTCGATCAGCCCGAAGGTCATTGCCTCCTCTGGCGACAGGAAGCGATCGCGCTCGAGGGCGTTCTCGATTTCCTCGTAGGTGCGCCCGGTGTGCTTCTCATAAATCTGATTAAGACGACGCTTCAAGCCCTCGACTTCCTTGGCATGAATCATGATGTCGGTAACCTGACCCTGGAAGCCGCCGGACGGCTGATGGACCATCACGCGCGAATTCGGCAGGCTGGTGCGCATGCCCTTTTCACCGGCAGCCAGCAGCAGCGACCCCATCGAAGCCGCCTGCCCCATCACCATGGTGGCAACGGCAGGACGGATGAACTGCATGGTGTCGTAGATCGACAGACCCGATGTCACGACGCCACCTGGCGAATTGATATAGAGCGCAATTTCCTTTTTCGGATTCTCTGATTCGAGAAACAGCAGCTGCGCCACGATCAGCGACGCCATGTTGTCCTCGACCACACCGGTCACGAAAATGATGCGCTCGCGCAGCAGGCGCGAATAGATGTCGAAGGCGCGTTCGCCGCGGTTGGATTGCTCCACGACCATAGGAACGAGCGTATTCATGTAGATATCGTGCGGATCCCGCATGTATTGCCCCTTTGCTGGGCCGGTGCGCTACCGGCTAGCATTGTCTTTGGTTGGGACACGGTGGCCACCCAGATCAGAACCTCTGGCTCCGGGGATCGTGTCAATTCGAATCAGCGCGAGTGCGCGGTGCAGACGGTGCCGCATAACCACGCGGTAACCGCACAGATAGGCGGCATTGCGGCGCTCTTCAATAGGCCGGACACCGCTTCGGTCATTCTCGGGGGGCGGGGTTAATTGCAGGTTGCCGCGATGGCAGCACAAAACCGCCCGACTTCACGACCCTGCACCAACCGGCAGCCGCCTAGGCCGAGAAGCTGACGGCAACGCCTTTTTTCTTGAAATAGGACTGCATGATCTTGCGGCCCTGCCGATTGGACTGCGCCAGCTTGCCGGGCTCGAACACGGCTTCGTTGACGCCTTCGCGGGCCATTGCCGCCTTGAGCGCGGCAATGTGCTGGTCGATGTCTTCATTGTTGTTCTTGATCGAGACATAGATCGCCTCGATGGCCTGGGAAACGGTGATGTCGCTCATGGCAAAGTCCTTGGTCGTTTGGTCGCCTTCAAGACATGATTGCGGCCGGCTTGCCAAGCTCTTTCGACATCACCCCGTTCCGGCGCGGCGCAGAAACTGCGCGTCGCGCCGTGGCCAGGCCGGCTCAGGGCGCCGCAAAGTCCGGCCGCGCCGCCCCGCTTTGACTATGGCGGTGTGTCTCCAGCAGCGGCCGAATATCCAGCCGGCAATGGGCCGCAATGGGATCGTCATCGAACAGGGCCACTGCCGCGGCCATGTCGGGAGCCTCCAGAAGCAGGAAGCCGCCAACAACCTCCTTGGCTTCGGCAAACGGCCCGTCAATGGTTCTCGTGCGCTGGCGCCGCCGCCGGTCGATCGTCACACCCGTGTCGACCGGTTCGAGCGGCGAGGCGATGAGCAGATGGCCCGCCGCCCGCAATTTGTGGTCATGCTCGATGGTGGCGTCGTCGAGCCGCTGCATTTCCTGGGGCGTCAGGCCGGCAAAGGCGTCTGGCTCGAAATGGACGAGGCAAAGGAATTTCATGGTCACTCTCCTGTTGTGAACACTGTCCCGACGAATACCGCCGCGCCGGATCGACTAATTTTCTGCTTTCAGTGCCCACCAGCCATCACAGCCGGTTGCAACGCCGCAGCCGCCCCCTATGGTATCGATGCATCATCTTACCGGACTCCCATGGCCGCCATCATCCAGCTCAAGCCCTATTCCGATATTCCCGCCGATCGCCGCGCCAGCGCCGACCCGCGCGATCCGGCGTTCTTCCAGAACCCTTATGCCTTCTACGAGCGGCAGCATGCGGGCAATCCCAGTTTCTTCTGGGACGAATATGGCCATTGGTGCTTTGCCGGCTTCAGGCAGGTCAGCGCCCTGCTCCGCGACAAGCGCTTCGGCCGCGAAATCCTGCATGTCGCGACGCGGGAAGAACTGGGCATGCCCGAGCCCAAGCCGCATACGGCCGCATTTGACCGGACCGAGAAGCATTCCCTCCTCAACCTCGAGCCGCCGGCGCACACAAGGCTGCGCACCCTGGTCAACCGCGCCTTCGTCTCCCGCCATGTCGAGCAGCTGCGCCCGCGTATCACGAGGCTGGCCAACGAGATGATCGATGCCTTCGAGGGCGATGACCAGGTTGATCTGCTCAAGGCCTTTGCCGCGCCAATCCCGGCCATTGTCATCGCCGAGATGATCGGCCTGCCGGCCGAGAGCGCGCCGCAACTGCTCGCCTGGTCCAACCGCATGGTGGCCATGTACATGTTTGGCGTCAGCCACGAGACCGAACTGGACGCCAACCAGGCGTCGCAGGATTTCATGGACATGGTGGGCGACGTCATCGCCGAGCGCCGCAAGCAGCCACGCGAGGACCTGCTCAGCCACATGCTGACCGCCGATCGCGGCGGCGACGTCCTGAGCGACGAAGAGGTGATGTCCACCGCCATCCTGCTGCTCAATGCCGGCCATGAAGCCACCGTTCACACCACCGGCAATGGCGTCAAATCCATCCTCGAAAGCGGTATCGAGCCGGTTACGCTTTTTGCCACCGCCGAACAGACCGAGGCGACGGTGGAGGAATGCCTGCGCTTTGACGCGCCGCTGCACATGTTCACCCGCTACGCCCTGATGGACATGGAGTTCGAGGGCATCAGCCTGCGCAAGGGCGACGTGGTGGGCCTGATGCTGGGCGCCGCCAACCGCGATCCCCATCGCTTTGCCAATGCTGGCCGCTTTGATCCCTTCCGCACCGACGGCGCCAATGTCAGCTTCGGCGCCGGCATCCATTTCTGCATCGGCGCGCCGCTCGCCCGCATCGAACTGCAGGTCGCCTTCAGCACCCTGTTCCGCCGCCTCCCGCAGCTACGGCTGGCCGAAATGCCGCGCTATAACGACGTCTACCATTTCCATGGCCTGGAAAAGCTGATGGTGGCCTGGGACTAGAGGCTGGCCAGCACACCCGGGACCAGGAGCGGCAGATCCTCGCTGATCAGGCCTGGGCCGCCGAAGCGATTGGCAGCCTCGGCATGCAGCCAGACCGCCGCGCAGGCCGCTTCCCAGCCCGCCATGCCCTGCGCCATCAATCCGGCGGCCATGCCGCTGAGCACGTCGCCCGAGCCCGCCGTGCCCAGCCAGGCCGGCGCATTGGCGTTGATCGCCGCGCGGCCATCGGGGCTGGCTATGACGCTGTCGCTGCCCTTGAGCACGATGATCGCGCCCGAATGCAGCGCCGCGGCCCGTGCCCGCTCCAGCTTGCCGCCGGGCACATCGCCGAACAGCCGGACAAATTCTCCCTCGTGCGGGGTCATGACGACCGGCCGGTCCTGCGCCTTGATGGCGCTGGTCAAGCTGTCGACATCGCCGGCAAAGCTGGTCAGCGCATCGGCGTCGAGCACGGTGGCCGCGCCCGAGGCCAGCACGGCCAGCACGCTGTCGCGCGTCGCCGCACCGACGCCGGCCGCCGGCCCGATCACCACCGCATTCATCCGCCTGTCGCTCAGCAATTCGGCGAGCGCGGCACTGTCCCGGGCCGGCTTGAGCATCACCGCCGTGACGTGGCTGGCATGCACCAGCAGCGCCGCTTCCTCGCCGGTCAGCGACACCACGCCGGCCCCGACCCGGAATGCCGCCATCGCCGCCAGGCGCGCGGCCCCCGTCTGCAGCGGCCCGCCCGAAACCACCACGCAATGGCCGCGGTCAAACTTGTTGCCCTGGCTGCCCGCCACCGGCACCGACCACAGCGCCGCCGTGTTCTGCCAGGTGGTGGCGCCGATGGTATCGAGCACGCCGGCGGCAATGCCGATATCGGCCAGCACCACCTCGCCGCACAGGTCGCGCCCCGGTTGCAGCAAATGCCCCGGCTTGAGCCGGAAAAACGTAACGGTGAGTTCGGCGATCATGGCCACGCCGCGTTCGGCGCCGGTGGCGCCATCCACGCCGGAGGGCACGTCGATGCTCACCACCGGCCGCGTACTTGCATTGACCGCCTCGATGATCGCGGCGAATTCTCCCTCGACATCGCGATCAAGGCCGGCGCCCAGCAGCGCGTCGATCACCAGGTCGGCATCCTCGATATCCTTGGCCGTGGGCGCCGCCAGCCGGCCGGACCATTGCCGGGCCATGGCGGCCGCATCGCCCTTGAGCGCGTCGGGATCCCCGATCAGCCGGAGCTGAACCGGCCAGCCCTTCTGCTTGAGCAGCCGCGCCACCACGAAGCCGTCGCCGCCATTATTGCCCGGCCCGCACAGCACCAGCACCGAGCGCTGGTAATAATGCTCCGATACCGCCTCGGCGACGGCCTGCCCCGCCGCCTCCATCAGCTTGAGCGACCTGGTGCCGGCCTGCACGGCAAGCCTGTCGGCCTCGCCCATCTGTCGCGGGGTCAGAAGAATGTCGGCGCTGGAGACGGTCATGGCAAAACTTTCAACGGACAGGGTGGCGAGGCTGCCCCAGGACGCGACCGGCACTGCTGTCCGTCCGCCCTGCTGCGGCAACCTCACCGCAAGGTGAACTCACTCCACCCAGATAGCAAAAAGCCGCCCATTTCTGGGCGGCTCTGCATTCAGCCTGCAAGCACCTTAGTGGTGGTGCTCTTCGGGGACCTCGTCTTCGTCGGCCTGGATCAGCTTGGCCAGCTCTTCGCGGGTCATCTTCTTGTCGGTGATCTTGCCCTGCTCGATGACAAAGTCGACGACCTTGTTCTCGAACACCGGCGCGCGCAGACCGGCCAGTGCCTGCGGGTTCTGACGGTAATAGTCATAAACCTGCTGTTCCTGGCCCTGGAAGCGGCGCACTTCGGCGATCAGCGCCTGCTGGTGCTCTTCCTCGGTCACGTTGACATCGTTCTTGTTGCCGATCTCGGCAACCACCAGGCCCAGGCGCACGCGGCGCTCGGCAATGGTGCGATACTGCTCGCGGGCTGCTTCTTCGGTGGTGCCTTCGTCCTCGAACGAGCGGCCGTGGCTCTGCACTTCGTGCTCCACGCGCTGCCAGATCGTGGCAAATTCGGCATCCACCAGCTGGGCCGGCACGTCGAACTTGTGGCCATCGTCAAGCGCGTCGAGCACCTGACGCTTCATGTGCTGGCGGCTCATCGAAGCCAGCGCGGCTTCCATCTGCGTCTTGATCGCGTCGCGCATCGCCTGCACGTCATCAACACCGAGGCGCTTGGCGAATTCGTCATCGAGCTCGCCGGCATTGGGACCATCGACATGCAGTACGGTCACCTCGAAGGTGGCCTTCTTGCCCGCCAGTTCGTCGCTCTGGTAATCCTTGGGGAAGGTTACCTCGATCTCGCGCGTCTCGCCCTTCTTGAAGCCGATCAGCTGCTCTTCAAAGCCGGGAATGAACTCGCCGGCGCCGACGGTCAGGTGCGCATGGTCGGACTTGCCGCCATCAAATTCCTTGCCGTCAATCTTGCCGACGAAGGACAGACCCAGGCGGTCGCCATTTTCCACAACGGCGTCGTCGCCCTTGTCGGTGTAGCCGCGGTTCTGTGCGAACACGCGGTTGATCTCGGCGGTGACTTCCTCGTCGGTGACCTCGATGACCGGACGGGTCAGCGGCACGCCGGCCAGATCCATCAGCTCGACCGGGGGCAGCACTTCATATTCAACTTCAAATGCCAGATCGGCCTTGCCGTCGAGCACTTCGTTGATCACGCTCTGGTCGTCAGGCAGATCAACCTTGGGCTGCGCGGCGGCGCGCTCTTCGCGCTTGTCCAGCGTGTCCGACACGGTGGCGTTGATCGCGTCGGTCATCACTTCGGACATCGCCGAACGGCCGAACATCTTCTTGATGTGCGCCATCGGCACCTTGCCGGGACGGAAGCCCTTGATGTTGGCCTGGCCCTTGAGTTCCTCGAGCTTGACGCCCAGACGCTCGTTCAAGTCGGCGGCCGGAATGGTAACGCTCAACTTGCGCTTCAGGCCTTCATTGAGGGTTTCGGTAACCTGCATTCGGTTCAATCCCGTAATCATTGTCGCTGGAAGGCCAGATCCCAGTTTGGTGCGGGTGAGAGGACTCGAACCTCCACGCCTTGCGGCGCTGGAACCTAAATCCAGTGCGTCTACCAGTTCCGCCACACCCGCTAAAGGACCCGTTGGCCGGGTTGGCGTTGCATCTATATGAAGACGGAAAGCCAGTCAAAGCCTTGCTGCTCGTTTTGCGCCGATTGCCCTGCCCCCGGCAGCCAGACCGCCCGATCCTTGTTCGCCTGCCAAGCAAAACTGCACAATGCAGCGGCGTTTCGCCCTCAGGCCGCGTGACATTCAGCTCAAAATATACCCATAGTGCACATAACTTAGGCAGCAGCCGGTCGCCGCATTCGCCAGCCTGCTTCGGCAGGTTAAACCAAGCCATTGTTATAGATAGCTTTTCAGGCACGGAACCGAGCTGGCACAGCCCGTGCATACCGATAGGCGGTATCCGCCCAAAAAGACCCGTGGAGGCTCAAATGAAGAAAATCGAGGCTATCGTAAAGCCTTTCAAGCTCGACGAAGTCAAAGAGGCCCTGCAGGAAGTGGGCCTTCAGGGCATTACCGTGACCGAAGCCAAGGGCTTTGGACGCCAGAAGGGTCATACCGAACTCTATCGCGGCGCTGAATATGTCGTGGATTTCCTGCCCAAGGTGAAAGTCGAGGTCGTGTGCCCCGATGAACTGGCCGAGAAGGCTATCGAGGCAATCCGCAACGCAGCGCAAACCGGTCGCATTGGCGATGGCAAGATCTTCGTTTATTCGATCGAGCAAGCCATCCGCATCCGCACCGGAGAATTCGGCGACGACGCGCTCTAGGGATATTTCATCCATAACCCGGAGCATAACGCTCCGGGCGCGTCATGCCGTGCCACCAACAAGCATTCCGATTTAGACAGGGGAAGACCTAATGACCACCGGAAGCGACCTCCTCAAGCGCATCAAAGACGAGAACATCAAGTATCTCGACCTTCGCTTCACCGACCCGCGCGGTAAGCTGCAGCACGTCACGCTCGACTGCTCGATCGTCGACGAAGACCTGTTCGAAGAAGGCACCATGTTCGACGGTTCCTCGATCGGCGGCTGGAAGGCCATCAACGAGTCCGACATGGTGCTGATGCCCGATCCGAAGTCGGCCTATATGGACCCCTTCTTTGGCGCGTCCACCATGGTTGTGAACTGCGACATTCTCGAGCCCCTGACCTACCAGCCCTACAGCCGTGACCCGCGCACGACTGCCAAGAAGGCCGAAGCCTACCTCAAGTCCTCCGGCATCGGCGATTCCGTGGTGTTCGGTGCCGAGCCCGAATTCTTCATGTTCGACGACGTGAGGTACTCCAACACGCCTTACAAGGTGGGCTTTGAAGTCGATCACCCCGAACTGCCGTCCAACAACGACACCGCCTATGAGTCGGGCAATTCCGGCCACCATATCGGTCTCAAGAAGGGTTATTTCCCGGTTCCGCCACTCGACAGCGCCCAGGACATCCGCGGCGAAATGCTCGCAGCCATGGCCGATATGGGCGTGGTCGTCGAAAAGCATCACCATGAAGTGGCATCGGCCCAGCACGAGCTCGGCATCAAGTTCGCGCCGATGATCAAGGCTGCCGATGACGTCCAGATCTACAAATACGTCATCCATCAGGTTGCCAATGCCTATGGCAAGACCGTGACCTTCATGCCAAAGCCGGTCTTCGGCGACAACGGCTCGGGCATGCACTGCCACCAGTCGATCTGGAAGGACGGCAAGCCGCTGTTCGCCGGCGACCAGTATGCCGGCCTGTCGATGGACGCGCTGTACTACATTGGCGGCATCATCAAGCATGCCAAGGCCATCAACGCCTTCTCCAACCCCACCACCAACAGCTACAAGCGCCTGGTGCCCGGCTTTGAAGCCCCCGTGCTGCTGGCCTATTCGGCCCGCAACCGCTCGGCTTCCTGCCGTATTCCGTTCGGCCAGTCGCCCAAGGCAAAGCGCGTCGAGATCCGCTTCCCCGATCCGCTGGCCAACCCATACCTGGCCTTCTCGGCCATGCTGATGGCGGGCCTGGATGGCATCAAGAACAAGATCCACCCCGGCGAGCCGATGGACAAGGATCTGTACGAACTGCCACCCGAGGAGCTCAAGGAGATCCCGACCGTTTGCGGTTCGCTGCGCGAAGCCCTGGACAGCCTGGACAAGGATCGCGAGTTCCTCACCGCCGGCGGCGTGTTCGACAACGACCAGATCGATTCCTACATCGAGCTGAAAATGGCCGAAGTCATCAAGTTCGAGCAGACCCCTCACCCGGTCGAGTTCGAAATGTACTACTCGGCCTAAGCCGATCCTCACCGACAGACGAGAAAGGGCGCCACACGGCGCCCTTTCTTCTTGCCGGCCCGGTCTGCCGGCCAATAGCCGGCTCTGGCGTGGCGTAACGTGGTGTGACTTGGCAGGTTAGCCGGCTTCGCTGGCCATTGCCGCAAAGAACGGCTCGGGGCTGTCCACCTCGACCAGCCTGCGCCTGTCGATCAGCATGAAGCGGTCGCCCAGCCCGCGTACGAAACTGCGGTCATGCGAAACCAGGATGCAGGTTGCGCCATGCGCGAGGATTTCGGTCTCCAGCCGCTCCTGGCCGGCGATATCGACATGGTTGGTAGGCTCGTCCAGCAGATAGAAATTGGGCGCCCGCAGGCGCAGCGCCAGCAGGCCCAGCCTTGCCCTTTGCCCAAATGACAGCTCGCCGATCGGGCGGTCCTGCTTTTCCGGCGGGAAGCCGGCCGCCGCCAGCAGGCTCTTGCTGCGCTGGTCGCCTTCGTCGAATTGCCCCGTGATGTAGCCCAGCAACGAATTGCTGTCGGGCAGAAACGACATCGCCTGATCGACATAGCCCGGCACGACCTGCGGACTGACGCGGATGCCCGGCGTCGCCTGTCCGTTCATCGCCCGATGGATCAGGCCCAGCAATTGCGACTTGCCCGTGCCGTTGCGGCCCAGGATCACCAGCCGGTCACCCTGAAACACATGCAGCTTGTCGATGCCAAACAGCTTTTCGCCGGGTGGGGTGCTGACCGTCACGTTCTCGAATGCCAGCATGACCCGGGCCTGCGCGCCACTATTGCCCAGCCGGATGTCGCCACTGCGCTCCTTGTGCACCGATTGCGCGGCATTCTCGATCTTTTCGGCCCGCTCGCGCAGATATTTGGACTTCACCACCAGCAGGTCGCTGCCCGAATTGATGCCGATATTGGTCAGCTTGGCCGCCTGCTTGCGCAGCTTGCTGACTTCCTTGAGGTCACGCTCGCGCTTGAGCTCCGCCGCCTCGTCAAGCTCGGCCAGCGCCAGCCGCGCCTTGCTGTAGGGCAAGGCAAAGAACGGCGATGCTTCGGGGCGCAGGAACAGCGTCCGGTTGGTCGTGGCATCCAGAAACTGCCGGTCGTGGCTGGCAATGACCACCGGCATGTTGCGCGCCGTCTGGTTGATCCAGTTTTCCAGCTGGAACAGCTTGCCCAGATCGAGATGGTTGGTCGGCTCGTCGAGCAGCAGCGCATCGGGCTGCAGCACCCAGCACTGCGCGATCAGGGCGATGCGCTGCCAGCCGCCGCTGAGCTGACGCAGCGGACGCTGCCGCAGGGCCTCGGGGGTCTCGAATTCATCGAGCACCACGTCCACGCGCCAGCTGTCGGTTTCGCGCTCTGCTGCCGGCAGCGCCGAGAGCACCATCTCGTAGAGCGTCATGTCCATGCAGGCGGCAGGCATGTCCTGCTCGACATAGCCGATCTTGAGGCCGCGCGAGCAGACGATATCGCCCTGGCTGAGATCGCCCTGGCCCGCCATGGCCCGCAGCAAGGTGGTCTTGCCGCGCCCATTGCCGGCCACCAGGCCAATACGATCGCCATCGCCGATCACGAAATTCAAATTGGAAAACAAGGTATCGCTGGCCACAAGGCCGACATTGCGGAGGCTGATCGAACCCATTTCAATCTCACTGGAACGGCGTCACGAGAGGACGCCAAATGCCTTCAGACGGCGATCAAGCGACCGCCAGGAAGGGCAAACCAGAATGGGGGATAGCAAAAGCGTCCGAACCAGGCCCTGGTCAGCCCTGCAGCACGTGCCACAGGGCGAAGACGGGGCCACGCTGACGGTGATGCCGGATAATCATCAATCTGCCCTCCCGTCGGTCATGGTTTCGGAACTGTCGGCAAAATAGCCCTGTCGGCCGCGAAAATCAATTCGCCGCCGATCAGACCAGGTAAAACAACGCAGATACAAACATCACTGCCCCAAAACGCGGGACAGTCAGCCTGGCCAGCCGGTACGCAATACTAGTTAACCCGGCTTGCGGCCAAATGCCGATAGCAACCGAACCACCCGGAATCTGATACGCAGAACAAGGATTCCGATCGGCTCGCATACGGATACTCCAAACAAAAAACCGTATGACCAGAGGTGTACCAGCCCGCCTTTAAGAAAGTGCTGTCAAGAAGCAAACGGAACGTAAACCGGCCGGCCGATTCTGGGACGGTTTTGATTCAAAGCCCTGGTTCAGCGCGCCGGACGCAGCCTCGTGCGGCTCTCGACCTGGGCGGAACAGTAATTGAAATCAAGGAGATAGACCCAGTCACCCTTGGTCGCGCGCACCTCGACATGCTTTCTGTTGAACACGTTGAGATAGATGTCTCGATATCCAAGATCGGCGACAGCCTGGCGCACCTGATAGTCGGTCAGGCACATCACGCGCTCGTGGTGGAAGTCGGTGCGCTCATCCCCAAAGAACAGTCCGAAGCGCTGCGCCTGCGCCGGGCTGGCCAGCCCGCTGCCCAGCACCAGCGCCAGCATTGCCATGGTCGCCAATCGTTTCATCGCCTTCTCCTCGTCGCCTGCCGCAACACTGGCACGATCAATTAGCAAAATTGAACTGGAACCCGAAACCGCCACCGTCAAAGCCGGCATCATTGCGGAAGCCGCCCTCGTGCCGGCCGCCGCGATAGCCGCCCGATGCCCGGCCCAGCCGATCAAGCCGGCTCACATCGCCGGTGCATTTGTCAACGCGCATCGCATATACCCAGTTGCGTTTGACCGCCCGCAAATCCACCCGGTCGCCGCGCAGCTGTCGGGTGATCTCGACCCGGTCATAGCCATAGGCCCTGACGCCGCGCACCACTTCACGATCGCTCAGGCAGCGCATGCCGCCGTCGTTCCAGCCATAACCGCGGTCGCCATGCCGGCCATTGCCAAAGCCTGAGCCGCCGCCATTGCCGTGCATCTCGATGCTGAACCCTGCCGACCCGCTCTGCGCGAAGGCCGGCGCAGCCACCAGCCCCGTTGCGCCCAGAGCGATCGCCACCAGTGCGGCGCGGGTGTTGGTCTTGAATGCGGTGGCGAAAAAGGCCATGTGGATAACTCCTCGATGAGCGGCTGGATGAATTGACGTCCTTGCCCCCGGTTTAGTCCCCTGCCGTTGAACCCAAGTGGAACCGCGCATTCATCGGCGGTTCATCTTTGTGGGGAAACCGCAGCATGCCGGCCGTGGCGCGCCCTGCCCCGGTGCGGCCCTCAGATATGATAGAACTCGCAAACGCCTGATTCGGGCACGAGAGACGGAACGTGCATGTCGCAAGCAGATGATCTTTTTGGCGGAAACGAGCCCGCCCCCAACCCGCCGCAGCCCAGCACGCCTGAGCCCAAGCCGGTTGGCGCAACGCCCACGGCAGGTTCCTATTCGGCTTCCGACATCGAAGTGCTCGAAGGGCTAGAGCCCGTTCGTCGCCGCCCCGGCATGTATATCGGGGGCACCGATACCAATGCGCTGCACCATCTGTTCGCCGAAGTCATCGACAACTCGATGGACGAAGCCATCGCCGGACACGCCAGCCGCATCGAAGTGCATCTGGGCGCCGACGGCTACATTACCGTGACCGACAATGGCCGCGGCATTCCGGTGGAGAACCACCCCAAATATCCCGGCCGCTCGACGCTCGAGATCGTCCACACCGTGCTGCACGCCGGCGGCAAATTCGATTCCAAGGCCTATGAAACCTCCGGCGGCCTGCATGGCGTGGGCATTTCGGTGGTCAATGCCCTGTCCGACGACATGGTCGTGGAGGTGGCGCGCGAGCAGCAGCTCTACAAGCTGCAGTTTTCCCGCGGCAAGCCGATCGGCGAGATCCAGCCAATGGGCCGGGTCAACAACCGTCGCGGCACCACCACAAAGTTTCATCCCGATCCGCAGATCTTTGGCGATACGGCCCATTTCTCGGCCGCCCGCCTGTTCCGCATGACGCGGGCCAAGGCCTATCTGTTTGCCGGCGTCGAACTGCGCTGGAGCTGCGACGAATCCCTGGCCACCGAGGATGCGCCGGCCAAGGCGGTGTTTCACTATCCCGATGGCCTCAAGGATTTCCTGAACGCCCGCATCGAAGGCGAAACCCGCATCGTCGATGACCTGTTCGCCGGCAGCCACGGCAAGCCGGGCACCCAGGGCGCAGTCGAATGGGCCATTGGCTGGACGCTTGGCGATGGCGGCGTGTCTTCCTACTGCAATACCGTGCCGACCCCCGATGGTGGCACCCATGAAGCCGGCCTGCGCTCCGCCCTGCTGCGTGGCCTCAAGAATTACGCCGACCTGACCAAGAACAAGGCCGCCGCCACGCTGACCGCAGAAGACATCTTCGCGCACTGCAACGCCATGCTGTCGGTCTTCGTGCGCGAACCCGAATTTGTCGGCCAGACCAAGGACAAGCTGGCCTCGGGCGAAGCCACCCGCATCGTCGACAGCGCCATTCGCGACGCTTTCGACCACTGGCTTGCGGCCTCGCCCAACCAGGCCGGCAAACTGCTGGACTGGGCGATCGAGCGCGCCGAGGAGCGCCTGCGCCGCCGCAAGGAAAAAGAGATCGACCGCGCCAGCGCCACGCGCAAGCTGCGCCTGCCCGGCAAGCTGGCCGACTGCACCCAGACCGCCGCCCAGGGCGCCGAACTGTTCATCGTCGAAGGCGACTCGGCGGGCGGCAGCGCCAAGCAGGCACGCAGCCGTGCCAGCCAGGCCGTGCTGCCGCTGCGCGGCAAGATCCTCAACGTGGCGGGCGCCAGCCGGGAAAAGATGGCGGCCAGCCAGCTGATCTCGGACATGATCCAGGCCCTGGGCTGCGGCACGCGCGACCGTTACCGCGAAGAAGATCTGCGCTACGACAAGATCATCATCATGACCGATGCCGACGTCGACGGCGCCCACATCGCGGCATTGCTGATGACCTTTTTCTTCCAGGAAATGCCCAAGCTGATCGATGGCGGCCACCTGTTCCTCGCCATGCCGCCGCTGTTTCGCATTACCCAGGGCGGCAAGACGCTCTATGCCCGTGACGAAGCACACCGGATCGAACTGATGGAAACCGAGTTCACCGGCAAGGGCAAGGTCGACACCACCCGCTTCAAGGGCCTGGGCGAAATGCCGTTCGCCCATCTGCGCGAAACCACCATGTCGCCCAAGAGCCGCACGCTGCTGCAGGTCAAGATCCGCGATGATCTGGACGCCACCCGCATCAGCGTGGACCGGCTGATGGGCACCAAGCCGGAGGCGCGTTTCGACTTCATTCAGGAGAATGCAGCCTTCGTTACCGATCTCGATATCTAGCCGCTGGGCGGCCGCGCTGCCGCGCCCCATGCCCGCCCGGACCCGGTCGCAAGATCGGATCTTGGGCCAGATTAAGGCTAAACTGTGCAACACCGTTGACAGATAAGGCCTTTGCGCTATGGTCCGCGCCGCTGGTGCACTGTTTTTGACGACCTGTCATACCGATGGGATCTGCCATAGGCATAGTGCTTCAGGGCCACTCCCTCGTACCTGCACCTGGTGCATCCCGTTCGGTGGCCGTCCCAGTTGTGGATGCTTGTACGCAGCTGCGGTCCCGCACCACAACTGACCATCCCGGCGCACCGTTCGAATGTCTCGAACTGGACTTGGCCCCGGGTTTACGCCTCACACGTGGATTACCAAATTTGACTGACGATTTTTCCGAGCTCGGCCTCTCAACCAAAGTAACCGATGCGGTCACCGCGGCGGGCTACACCAAGCCGACCGAAATCCAGGCACAGGCTATTCCCCATGTCCTTCAGAAGAAGGACCTTATTGGCATTGCCCAGACCGGCACCGGCAAGACGGCGTCGTTCGTGCTGCCCATGCTGACGCTGCTGGAAAACGGTCGGGCCCGCGCCCGCATGCCCCGCACGCTCATCCTCGAACCCACGCGCGAGCTCGCAGCGCAGGTTGCCGAGAACTTCGAGAAATATGGCAAGAACCATCGCATCTCGATGGCGCTGATCATCGGCGGCGTGTCGTTCGAAGAGCAGAACAAGAAGCTCGATCGCGGTGTGGATGTGCTGATTGCCACGCCCGGCCGCCTGCTCGACCAGATCGAGCGCGGCAAGATCATGCTCAACGGCGTTGAAATCCTGGTGATCGACGAAGCCGACCGCATGCTTGACATGGGCTTTATCGATGACATCGAAAAGATCTGCGGCCGCCTGCCGCCCCGCCGCCAGACCATGCTGTTCTCTGCCACCATGTCCAAAGAGATCGAGCGGCTGACCAAGAAATTCCTCAACGATCCGGTGCAGATCCAGGCCTCGCGCCAGAGTTCGACCGCCGACACCATTGATCAGAAGCTGGTGCGCGTCGGCTCCAAGCCCGAGGAAAAGCGCGCGGCCCTGCGCGAGCGCATCAATGCCGCCGATGGCCTGACCAATGCGATCATCTTCTGCAATCGCAAGCGCGACGTTGCCACCCTTGCCCGTTCGCTGGAGCGTCATGGCTTCAGCGCCGGCGCCCTGCATGGCGACATGGATCAGAAGAGCCGCACCGAAACGCTGGACGCGTTCAAGAATAATCGCCTGACCCTGTTGGTCGCCAGCGACGTGGCTGCCCGTGGTCTCGATATTCCTGCGGTCAGCCATGTGTTCAATTTCGACGTGCCCGTGCATGCCGAGGACTATGTCCACCGCATTGGCCGCACCGGCCGCGCCGGCCGGTCCGGCGTCGCCTATACGCTGGTCGCGCCAGCCGACGGCAAGCATCTCGATGCGATCATCAAATTGATCCAGAAACCCATTGAGTATTTGGCCGATACGGGCCGGCGTGCTGCGCCAGCAGCCGCGCCGACAGCCGACGCCGATGCCGACCAGTCCCGTCCGTCACGCCCCGCGCGCTCACGGCGCGGCGGTCCGCGGCCACAGGCCGAGACCGGCACTGGCGCACCGGTTGCGGAAACACCAGCAGCTGCAGAGGCAGGCGGCGAGACCGCTGCGGCGCGCCCTGCCCGCTCGCGACGTGGCGGACCACGGCCAAAGGCCGAGGCCAGCGCCGCGCCGGTTGTCGAGGCGCCCGCCACGACTCCGGACAGCGAGGCTGCAGAGGCCCGGCCAGCGCGCGCCCGGCGCGGTGCTGCACGCACCAGGCCACCAGCCGAAGCCGCCACGCCGGCAGCCGAACGGCCTGCCGCGGAGACACCGGCCGCTCAAGCTTCGGATCGTGCGGAAACGCGCGCCGAGCCCAAGCAGGAACAGTCCGAAGGTCGACAGGACCGCAGCCGCAATCGTCGGCCTGCTGACAAACGCGGCACCGAAACGGTGACCGACAGCAGTACTCCGTTCGGAAATGACGGACCAATCCCGGCATTCTTGCTTCGATCCACCCGTATCGACCACTAGCTGAATCTTGAATGTAACAGTGTAGCGAGCAGTTTTATTGCCGCAGCACTGTTGTGTTCATCACCGCGTTCACGGTATCTAGTCATAGGGAATCGGGCAGCACAGAAGTGCGCCCGGTTAGGGTGTGCGAGGGTCAGCTTGTCCAACCAGGAATTTAAACGGGCGCTTGGCTATGCCAATTCAGCATTCGACCTGCTGAAGCGCAGCGGCATTCCGCCATACCCGCAATTCTATGAGCTGCTCTACACCTATTCGACTGGGGTAAATCCCAGCCTGAACAGCCGTATCAATGCAATTTTCCGCAATGGCGATTCACCCAGCCAGAGCCTGGCTGAGGGGCTGTACAACGAATTCCTGAAATCGGACGTCGATGACCGGATGTCCGAGGTGTCCGAGCGGATGCATGCGCGCATCAATGCGGTGCATGACGCCATCGATTCGGCCATGACCACGGCCAACGCCTATTCCGGCTCCCTGCAGTCAGCCAGCGGTGATTTGAGCCGCAACATTTCGGCCGTCGCCATGAAGGCCCTGTCGGAAAAACTGCTCGCCGAAACCCGGCAGATGCAGGAAACCAATCGCTCGCTGGAACAAAAGCTGCAGGCCTCGCGCGATGATATCGCGACGCTGCAGCGTGACCTCGACGATGTGCGGCGCGAATCCCTGCTCGACCCCTTGACCAAGATTGCCAATCGCAAGAGCTTCGATGACGAACTCGACCTGGCCATTGCCGATGCCAGCAATAGTGGCGAGCCACTGACGCTGATGCTTGTCGATATCGATCACTTCAAGAGTTTCAATGACACCTTTGGCCACCAGACGGGTGACCAGGTATTGCGGCTGGTGGCGATGACGCTGAAATCCCACGTCCGGGACAAGGATCTGGTCGCCCGTTATGGTGGCGAAGAGTTCGTCGTCATTCTGCCCAATACCGACATTGCCGGCGCCACTGTCGTTGCCGACAAGATCCGCCGGGCCATTCAGGCCAAGGAACTGCTCAAGCGCTCCACCAACGAAAAGCTCGGCCGCATCACAGCCTCGTTCGGCATTGCTGCGTTTCGTGCCGCCGACGTGGCCGCCTCGCTTATCGACCGGGCTGACCGGTGCCTCTATGCGGCAAAGCACGCCGGGCGCAACCGGGTCATCACCGAAACCGAGCTGGTCATCGACGTGCCATCCAAAAAGATCGCCGGCGCCTCCGCCGCCTGACGTCAGGTGGTCGGCGTCAGCGTCACGCCCAGACCGGTCAGCATGTCCCAATAGCCCGGATAGGTCTTGCCCGTGCAGGCAGGATCGAGAATGACAATGCCTGGAAGCCGCAATCCGGCCAGGGCGAAGGCCATGGCAATGCGATGGTCGTGGTAAGTCTCGATCTTGACCCGGGCATTGCGCCCGGCCAGGGTCCTGGCCAGGTCGGGGTCCGACGCGACCAGCAGATCATCGCCCTCCTCGATGCCCAGCCCGGGCAGAATGCGTGACAGCTCGGTGGCCACGGCATGCACCCGGTCGGTTTCCTTGACCCGCAGATTGGCAATGCCGACAAACCGCACCGGATGATTGTTGAATGCCGCCAGCACGGCCAGCGTCGGCACGGCGTCCTGCATCTGCGAGCCGTCGATCAACGCCGGCATGTTGGGAAACTGGGCGATTACGGCCTGTGCGGCGGCGTCTGGCTGGGTAAAGGCGTCGGCATCGACCCCAAGGTCGATATTGCCGCCCGTCAGCGCTGCTGCCCCCCACAGATAGGTTGCCGCCGACGCGTCCGGCTCGATCAGCAGGTCGTGAGCCGTGTAACCTGTTGGCTGCACGCGCCAGGTACCGGCGTCGAGCTGCTCGACATCCGCCCCAAAGCTGCGCATGGCCGCCAGGGTCAGATCGACATAACCGCGCGCGCCGATGTCGCTGCCGGTCAGCGCGACCTCGATGGGCCCATCGCCCAGCGGCGCGGCCATCAGCAGGGCCGACACATACTGGCTGGAAAGCCCGCCATCGATCTCCACGCGGCCGCGACCAAAACTGCCGGTGCCGACGATGGTGACCGGCGGGCATCCGGTTGGGCTTGTCGCATCGATGCCCAGGGAGCGCAGCGCCGTCACCAGCGGGCCGATCGGCCGCACGCGCATCTCCTCATCGCCATCAACGACCACCGTGCCGTTGACCGTCGCTACCGCAGCCGCGAGAAACCGCGTCGCCGTGCCCGCATTGCCCAGGAACAAGGGCGCATCGGGCGGCAGCAACTTGCCCGTGCTGGTCACCACGAAGCTGGTCGCATCGGGTTCCTCGACGCTCACGCCCATCTGGCGCAGCGCCGCGGCCATCAGCACGGTGTCCTTGCTCTTGAGCGCGCCCGACAAATGGCTGGTGCCATTGGCCAAGGCCGCGAGCAAGAGGGCCCGATTGGTGATGGATTTGGAGCCCGGCGGCGACACGCGACCGGTAAGCTTGTGGGAAGGCGGAGTAATCGCGTAAGCCGCGGGCAGAGCGGTCATGAGACGGTCTCAAAGGCTGGAGCCAGAATGCCCGAACCTGTTAGGCCATACAGCCAGCGCGCGCAACCAGCCCTTAGGCGGAGGCGCGGGCCTCGGCAATCGCCTTGAGATCGGCTGGCTTGAGCTGCACGCTTTCCCCGCAGCCGCATTCGCCGGTCTGGTTGGGATTGCGGAAGGTGAAGCCGGCGCTCATCTTGGATTCCTCGAAATCCATCACCGTGCCGAGCAGGAACATGGTGGCCTTGGGCTCGACATAGACGTCCACGCCCTTGTCGTTGACATGATCATCCCCGGGCACCGGCTCGGTGACGTAATCGAGCGTATAGGCCATGCCGGCGCAGCCGGCATTTTTGACGCCGACGCGCACGCCAATGACGGGCTTTTCGGAATCTTCGATGATTTCACTAATGCGGGCCGCTGCGGCATCGCTCAATGACATGATCTTGAAGGCCATGGGCACAAACTTTCTATCGGCGTTTCACGATATATAGGCGCGAATGCCGAAAATTACCACCAGTTCAACGCAACTTGCGCTTCTTCACTCATGCGCGTGGCGTCCCATGGCGGATCAAACACCATGTTGACCGTGACATCCTGGATGCCCTCGACGCTGCGCGCGGCATTCTCGACCCAGCCGGGCATTTCGCCGGCCACCGGGCAGCCCGGCGCGGTAAGGGTCATGTCGATCACCAGATTGCGGTCATCGTCCAGATCGACCTTGTAGATCAGCCCCAGCTCATAGATATCGACCGGAATTTCCGGATCATAGACGGTCTTGAGCGCGCCGATCAGATCGTTCGTGATGCGCTCGACTTCGGCCTCCGGCAGGTCGCCGGCAATGGTGGGCTGGATGCCCGGCACCGGCAGGGCCGGCGCAGGGGCAATCTTGGATTCGTCGATCTTGCTGTCGTCATCGGTCATAATGTGGTCCTCGCGTCTAGGCGAAAAAAGTCAGGGCGCGTTCGATGCCATCCACCAGCGCGTCCACATCGTCCTTGCCGTTATATAGGGCGAGCGATGCGCGGCAGGTAGAGGTCACACCGAAGCGTTTGAGCAGCGGCTGGGCGCAATGGGTTCCAGCCCGCACGGCAATGCCGTAGCGATCCAGAATCGTCGACACGTCGTGGGCATGGGCACCCTTGATCTCGAACGAGAAAATCCCGCCCTTGCCCGGTGCCGTGCCGATCATGCGCAGCGAATTGATCCGGCTGAGCCGCTCGCTGGCATAGGCGGCCACCTCGGCCTCGTGGGCGGCGATAGCGTCCTGCCCGAGACCGGTGATGTACTGGAGCGCCGCGCCCAGGCCGATGGCCTGCACGATGGGCGGCGTGCCCGCCTCGAAGCGGTGCGGCGGCTCGTTGTAGGACACGCCATCAAGACTGACCGTATCGATCATCTCGCCGCCACCCTGATAGGGCTGCATTTCGGCGAGGAGATCATATTTGCCATAAAGCACGCCGATGCCGGTGGGGCCGTAGAGCTTGTGGCCGGTCATGACATAGAAGTCGGCATCGAGATCCTGCACGTCCACCCTGGTGTGCACCGCGCCCTGGCTGCCATCGATCAGCACGGGAATGCCGCGCGCATGGGCGATCTCGATCACCTGTTTGATCGGGGTCACCGTGCCCAGCACGTTGGACATATGGGTAACCGCAACCATACGGGTCCGGTCGCTCAGCGAGGCCTCGAAGGCGTCGAGGTCAAAGCTGCCGTCGTCGCGCACATCGACCCATTTGAGCACCGCGCCCTTGCGTTCGCGATGGAAATGCCACGGCACGATATTGGAGTGGTGCTCCATGATCGACAGCACGATCTCGTCGCCTTCGCCGATGCGCGGCCCGGCAAAGGACGAGGCCACCAGATTGATCGCCTCGGTCGCCGAACGGGTGAAGATGATCTCTTCGGTGCGGCCGGCATTGATGAAGGCCCGGCTTGCCTCGCGGCCGCCCTCATAGGCTTCAGTCGCCCGGTTGGCCAGCGTGTGCAGGCCGCGATGGACATTGGCATATTCGTGCCGGAAGGCATGATCCATCCGGTCGAGCACCTGCACCGGCTTTTGTGCCGAGGCGCCGCTGTCGAGATAGACCAGCCGCTTGCCGTGGATCGGCTCGTCCAGAATGGGGAAATCGGCGCGGACTTTTTCGAGATCGAAGGTCATAGAGCTTTCCGTGGGTGGGACACCCCCACCCCTGGTCCCGCCCCACAAGGGGGAGGGAGACGCCGGAGCCGCATCGTGCGTGGCTCAGCATTTGCAGTCGTCCTTCCCTCCCCCTTGTGTGGAGGGATAGAGCCTGGGGCTACCCCAGGCCGAGGGCTACTTGCCCAGCAACCAGCCATCAACAATGCCGTTGAGGGCTTCATTGAGCGCCTCGTCCTCGATCGGGTCGAGCACTTCGGCGATGAAGCCGCGCACCAGCATGGTCTCGGCTTCTGCCTTGGTGATGCCGCGGCTCATCAGGTAGAACATCGAGCTCTCGTCCAGCTCGCCACAGGTCGAGCCATGGCCGCAGACGACGTCGTCCGCATAGATTTCAAGCTCGGGCTTGCTGAGGATTTCGGCTGTGTCGGACAGCATCAGCCCCTGCATCATCATCTTGGCGTCGACCTTCTGGGCGTCGCGCTCGACAACGATCTTGCCCTGGAACACGGCCTTGGACTGGCCGCGGGCGATCTGCTTGTACATTTCCTGGCTGGTGGTGTGGGCCACGCCATGGCGGATATCGATGGTGATATCGTTGTGCTGGCCATCGGCCACCAGGTTGAGGCCGGTGAAGTCGCCATGCGCACCCTCCCCGGCAAAGCGGGCAAACACCTGCGAGCGCGACAGCCCCGCGCCGGCATGGATGGTCAGCGTGCGCAGCCTGGCGCCTTCGGCCAGCTGGTACTCATTGGTGGCAAAGTGCGTCACCGGCCGCTCGGAAAGATCGACCGTGATGTGCGTCACCACCGCATTCTTGCCCATCGCCAGATAGGTGGCGTGATTGCCCACATGGGCCGCGTCGGACCCCGAGAAGGTTTCAAGGATCACCGCCGAGGCATTGTCGGCGACAAAGATCTTGACGCTGTCGGCCACATGGGCCGCCGCCCCCTCGATGCGCCGATCGATCTGGATCACCGGATCGACGCTGCTCTCCAGCGTCAGGCTCAGGCTTTCCCTGGCCAGGGCACCATTGAGATGCACCAGCACGTCGTCGCGGCTGGTCAGCGCGCTGCCCTCGGCCTTGCCGACAATGACGCCGGCTGGCGCCGTCGTCGAGGACTGCACCACACCATTGGCGATCATCAGCTGATAGGCGCCGGCCACGCGCAACGCCGGGGCACTGGCCGTGTTGGCGGCCTCGGCCAAAGGCGGCACCGCCTTCAGCAGGGTCTTGAGGTCGGTATAGTGGTAGCTCTCGACGCGGCGCGTCGGCAGGCCCGCAACGGTCATCCGCTCGGCCTCCGCGGTCGCGCCCACGCTGTTGAGCTGGGCGATCAATGTATCTTCGGCTGCACCGAGCCGGACGGGCATGGTCTGTCTCATGATCAGGCCGCCGCGCCGTCGAAGTCGGCATAGCCCTTGGCTTCGAGCTTGAGCGCCAGATCCTTGTCGCCGCTCTCCACGATCCGGCCATCGCTGAACACATGCACCACGTCGGGCACGATGTGGTTGAGCAGGCGCTGGTAGTGGGTGATCACCAGCATCGAGCGGTTGGCCGCGCGCAGGGCGTTGACGCCCTTGGAAACCACCTGCAGCGCATCGATGTCGAGCCCGGAATCGGTCTCGTCCAGGATGCACATCTTGGGCTGCAGCAGCGCCATCTGCAGCACTTCGGCGCGCTTCTTCTCGCCACCCGAAAAGCCGACATTGAGCGGGCGCTTGAGCATCTCGGTATCGATATTGAGCTCGGTGCCGGCGGTCTTGACCGCGCGCATGAAGTCCGGCGTGGTCATCTCGGCTTCGCCACGAGCCTTGCGCTGGGCGTTCATGGCCGCCTTGAGAAAGGTCATGGTGGCAACGCCGGGGATTTCGATCGGGTACTGGAAGGCCAGGAACAGGCCGGCCGAGGCGCGTTCGGACGGATCCATCTCGAGCAGGTTCTCACCGTCGAGCAGCACTTCGCCCTCGGTGATCTCATAGTCTTCCTTGCCGGCCAGCACATAGCTCAGCGTCGACTTGCCCGAACCATTGCGGCCCATAACGGCGTGCACTTCGCCGGGCGGAATGATCAGATTCACGCCCTTGAGGATTTCGCGATCTTCGATGCGCGCGTGCAGGTTGCGGATTTCAAGGATTGGGGTGGTCATGTGTGTTCTCCAGTTCGGGACCGGTGTCGCCTCGGGGCGCCGACCAGTTTGTGGTTTTTGTAGACCTCATCCTGAGCATGTCGAAGGACGAGGTCGTGGCAGGATGTGTGTTCCCGACCTCGTGGTTCGACAGGCTCACCATGAGGTCTGAGATGGGGCTTATCCGACCGAGCCTTCAAGGCTGATCGCGATCAGCTTCTGCGTCTCGACCATGAATTCCATGGGCAGGTGCTGCAGCACGTCGCGCACGAAGCCGTTGACGATCAGTGCCACCGCTTCCTCTTCGTTGAGGCCGCGCTGCTGGCAATAGAACATCTGGTCGTCCGAAATCTTGGACGTCGTCGCCTCATGCTCGAACACTGCCGTGCCGTTGCGGCTCTCGATATAGGGCACCGTATGGGCCCCGCACCTGTCGCCGATCAGCAGGCTGTCGCATTGCGTGAAGTTGCGGGCGTTCTTGGCCCTGGCATGAGCCGAGACCTGGCCGCGATAGGTATTGTCCGAGAAGCCTGCGGCGATGCCCTTGGAGATGATGCGGCTGGACGTGTTCTTGCCCAGATGGATCATCTTGGTGCCGCTATCGACCTGCTGATAGCCGTTCGAGATGGCGATCGAATAGAATTCGCCGCGCGAACCGTCACCGCGCAGGATGCAGCTGGGGTATTTCCAGGTGATGGCGGAACCGGTTTCCACCTGGGTCCAGGAGATCTTGGAATTGGCGCCACGGCAGTCACCACGCTTGGTGACGAAATTGTAGATGCCGCCCTTGCCGTCCTTGTCGCCCGGATACCAGTTCTGGACCGTCGAGTACTTGATCTCGGCATTGTCCAAGGCCACCAGCTCGACCACGGCCGCATGCAGCTGGCTCTCGGCACGCATGGGGGCCGTGCAGCCTTCGAGATAGCTCACATAGCTGTCCGCTTCGGCAATGATCAGCGTGCGCTCGAACTGGCCGGTCTTCTTCTCGTTGATGCGGAAATAGGTCGACAATTCCATCGGGCAGCGGACGCCCTTGGGGATGTAGACGAACGAGCCATCGGTGAACACGGCGCTGTTGAGCGTCGCATAGTAGTTGTCCGAAACCGGCACCACCGAAGCCAGGTACTTCTGCACCAGTTCGGGATATTCGCGGATCGCTTCAGAGATCGAGCAGAAGATGATGCCGACCTTGGCCAATTCCTCGCGGAACGTGGTCACCACCGACACCGAATCCATCACCGCGTCGACCGCCACATTGGGGCGCTCGACACCGGCCAGGATTTCACGCTCCTTGAGCGGAATACCCAGCTTGTCGTACATCTCTAGCAGCGCCGGATCGACTTCATCCAGGCTGGTCGGCGCCGGCGTCGATTTGGGGGCGGCATAATAATACATGTCCTGCAGATCGATCTGCGGATAGTGCACCTTGGCCCAGGTCGGCTCAGTCAGGGTCAGGAAGCGCTTATAGGCCTCCAGACGCCATTCCAGCATCCACTCGGGCTCGTTCTTCTTGGCCGAAATGAACCGTACCGTGTCTTCGCTCAGGCCCTTGGGAGCCAGGTCGGATTCAATTAGCGTCTCGAACCCGTATTTGTATTTGTCCACGTCCAGCGACAGCACCGAATCCACGGTGGCGCGGTCAATGTTTTCCTTGAGCGTCGGGATATGGTCGTAATCCGCCATGTCGGCTTCTCCTATTTGCTCGGCGGCGATTCAAGGTCGCCGTGAACACTCTAAAACTGATGCGACCTAGGCCGCCTGCCCCTGGCGCGCCCGCTGGCGCTCCAGGATCGATTGGTAACCGGCAACGAACGCATCCACATCCGCCGCCACAGAATTCCAGCCCAGGCTGACGCGCAGCGCGCAATCGGCCAGTTCACCCGGCACGCCCATGGCCGCCAGCACATGGCTGGGACCCACCTTGCCCGACGAGCAGGCCGACCCCGACGATACGGACAGACCCAGCAGGTCCAGCCCCATCATCGCGGTCGTGTTCTTTACGCCCGGCACGGCGAAATTGGTCACATTGCCCAGCCGCGCGCCGCCAAACACCACAGCCTCGGCCGGCAGCGCCGCCTGCAGCCGCGCCGTCAGGGCCGTCACGTCCGCCGCCTTGTAACGCCCCGGGAACGCCGCTGCCGCAGCGCCAAAGGCGGCGATCAGGGCTGACGCTTCCGTGCCGCCCCGCCGACCCTGCTCCTGCCCGCCGCCCGGAATGAGCCGAACCAGATCCGCATGTCCCTTGACCAGCAGCGCCCCGATCCCGGCGGGCGAGCCGATCTTGTGGCCACTGATCGCCATCATATCGGGTGCGGTGGCGCCAAAATCGAGGGGGAGCTTGCCCAGCGCCTGCACGGCATCGACAAACAAGGTGTGGCGCGTCGGGCCGACGAGGGCATTGATGCGCGCCATCGGCTGGACCACACCGGTTTCATTGTTTACCCAGTGCAGCGCCACCAGCAGCTGACCTTCGGCCGCGGCAATAACTTCCGCCAATTGATCGAGATCAATGCAGCCATCGGCAAGCAGGCCGATGGTCACCACGGGCAGGCCGGTCGCTTCGGCCGCCTTGCCGACGGCGGCGTGCTCGCCAGCACTGATGACAATGGCGCTGGAACCAAAGGCCCTGGCGCCACCGACAATGGCCTGGGTGATGGCTTCGGTGGCTGAACCGGTGAACACCACCTGCTTGCGCTCGGCGCCCGCAAGCGTGGCAACCTGCCCGCGTGCGGTGTCGACGAGATGGCGCAGGGCACGGCCATGGCCATGGACGGACGATGGATTGCCCACCAGATCGAGCGCAGCAATCAGCGCCGACCGCGCTTCTGGCAGAAGCGGGGACGCGGCATTATGATCAAGATAGATCGCCGGTCTTGTCATCGGATTCCCGTTTGGCGCATGCGCGCCGCTCATACCATCCATGCCTGTGCAAAGCCGCCTTGGCGCTCTTGCCTTCAAACACTTCTTGAAATTTGTCGCCCAACTTCATTACAAGGGGCGCTCTTGCAGGCCACTTGTGGCCTAAAAACCGAGTTTCGAACAATTCTAAACTAGATTTTGCGTCTCATGTTTTAGGGAGCCAGACTGGCTTAGTCAAGCCGCAGGCCCCCACCAGCAAGCCGCAAAATTCACACGAACAGAGCCATAACGGCCGGAAGAAGTCAGACCATGCCAGAAGTGATTTTCAATGGACCTGAGGGTCGTCTGGAAGGCCGCTACCAGCCCGGCAAGGAGCCCAACGCTCCCATCGCCATCCTTCTTCATCCCCACCCCCAGTTCGGTGGGACGATGAACAACCAGATCATCTACAACCTGTTCTACATGTTCGTTGAGCGTGGCTTTGCCGTGCTGCGCTTCAATTCGCGTGGTGTCGGCCGCAGCCAGGGCATGTTCGACCACGGCGTCGGCGAGCTGTCCGACGCGGCTTCCGCGCTCGACTGGCTGCAGACCATCAACCGCGAATCGCGCGGCTGCTGGATCGCCGGCTTTTCCTTTGGCGCCTGGATCGGCATGCAGCTTCTGATGCGCCGTCCCGAGGTCGAGGGCTTCATCTCGGTCGCCCCGCCGGAAAACCTCTATGACTTCTCGTTCCTGGCCCCCTGCCCGTCCTCGGGCCTGATCATCCATGGCGACAAGGACCGCGTGGCGCCGCCCGCTTCGGTGCAGAAGCTGGTCGACAAGCTCAAGACCCAGAAGGGCATCACCATCGAGCAGCAGATCGTGGAGGGTGCAAACCACTTCTTCGAGGGCAAGATCGATGAGCTGACAATGGCGTGTGCCGAGTATCTGGACCGTCGCCGTCAGGAGATCGCCGACGGCGGCGGGCGCTGAACCATTCGAGCGCATTGTTGCGATCTGTTGGAGGGGACCTCATCCTGAGCCTGTCGTCGGACGGGGTCCCGCATGCACCGACCTCGTGGTTCGACAGGCTCGCCATGAGGTCTCACTCATCTCAGTGATTGTCCCATGACCAAATTCAAGTCCGACTTTCTTCGCGTGCTCGACGAACGCGGTTTCGTTCACCAGATTTCCGACCCCGAGGGGCTCGATGCCCTGGCGCTCAAGGGGCCCATCACCGGCTATGTCGGCTATGACGCCACGGCCACGTCGATCCATATCGGCAATCTGATCACCGTCACCATGCTCTACTGGTTGCAGGAAACGGGCCACAAGGCGATCAGCCTGATGGGCGGCGGCACCTCCATGGTGGGGGACCCTTCGTTCCGCGACGATCAGCGCCAGCTGCTCACGGTCGAGCAGATCGCCAGCAATATCGAGAGCATCAAAAAGGTCTACGGCAATATCCTGAACTATGAGGGCTCCAATCCGGCTATCATGGTCAACAATGCCGACTGGCTGCTCAAGCTGAACTATGTCGAGTTCCTGCGCGATGTGGGCCGCCATTTCTCGGTCAATCGCATGCTCAGCTTCGACTCGGTCAAGCTGCGTCTGGACCGCGAGCAGTCGCTGAGCTTCCTCGAATTCAACTACATGATCATGCAGGGCTATGACTTCGTCGAGCTGAACCGGCGCTATGGCACGGTGCTGCAGATGGGCGGCTCGGACCAGTGGGGCAATATCATCAATGGTGTCGATCTCAGTCACCGCATGGGTGGCGGCCAGCTCTATGCGCTGACCACGCCGCTGCTGACCAAGTCTTCAGGCGAGAAGATGGGCAAGTCCGCCTCCGGCGCGGTCTGGCTCAATGGCGAACTCTTCAGCCCCTATGATTTCTGGCAGTATTTCCGCAATACCGAAGACGCCGATGTCGGCAAGTTCCTCAAGATCTTCACCCGCCTGCCCTTGAGCGAGATTGCCCGTCTCGAGGCGCTGGGCGGCAATGAGATCAACGAGGCCAAGAAGGTACTGGCCACCGAAGTCACCGCCATCGTGCATGGTCGCGCGGCGGCAACCGAAGCCGCCCATACCGCCATGGCAACCTTCGAGACCGGGGCGATCGACCTGTCGCTGCCCACGGCCACCGTCACGCACGCCGAACTGGCCGGCGGCATCGGCATTCTGGCGGCGCTGGTCACTGCCGGACTGGCGGTCTCGAACGGCGAGGCCCGCCGCCACATCCAGTCGGGCGCCGTGCGCGTCAACGATGCGGTGATCGACGACGACAAGCTGGCTATCGGCGACAATGCCCTGCTCGACGAAGGGGTGATCAAGCTCTCTGTGGGCAAGAAGCGCCACGCCCTGCTCAAGCCGGTCTGACCGGCCGCACCGCCCACCATCCAAGGCGCCGCAGCAGTGGCGCCTTTTTTTTATTGGGCCTGCGGCAATTCCTTGGACCGGAACTCGAACAGTTCGCGCAATGCACCCGGCACCAGTGCCGAAAGCGGGTTGATCTTGAACTGGGGATTGTCCAGCGAGCCCTGCACCGCAAAGGTAACCCCCACCAGCCCCTCGCCGTCGCGTCCGCCCAGCAGCGGTCCGAGCAGGGGAATCTTCTGGAAGACGCTGTTGAGCCCGAACAGCGGCACATAAGTGCCCGTCAGGTCGTATTGCCGCTGCTTGGTATAGATATATCCCCGCATCGTGCCGCCCACGGTGGCGCCGGTGACCAGCGCATTGGTAACCTCGACCCGGTCGGAACGGCGGAGGAAATCGACTTCCGCAACATCGAAATCCAGCCGGTTCTGCTCGGCGATCGCCGCGCGCGAATCCGAGTGATTGCCGAGCACCTGGGCCACATTGGCCTCATCGACGATGGCAAAATTACGCATCACCAGGCGGCCGGCCTCGACGGCCTGGTCCCGGTCCGTGGTCAGCACCAGATTGCCCGAGCCACCCGCCAGCTGCGAGTAGACCCCCAGGAACCGCAGGATGGTGCCGGCATCGTTGAACGCCACCGACATGGTCCGGCCCTTGGGCGCCGGATTGGTCGTCACCGACAGCGCGTTGCCGTCGTTGAACTGCCCCGCCAGGCTCGCCTGCCGCACATCGCTGCCGCGCAATTGCAGCGACAGCGCCAGGTTGAAGGCCGTGGTCGCATAAAACCCCAAGGCCCTGTCCAGCTTGATATCGAGCGCGAGGGTCTGGTTGGTCTTGCTGGACTGCACCCCGCCCGTGCCTTCATTCAGCCCGAAGGCGCGCTTCAGCATCGGCTTGAGATCGAGCTGGGTGCCGCGCACCCGCACCGAATAGCCGTCATCGATCGGCTGCAGGTCCATCTGCGCGCTATCGCCCTCGCTCAGCGCAATCTGGCTGAACACGGCCGCAACCAGCCCCTTGGTGGCGTGATAGTCGATATCCCCCAGCGCGCGCACGCTGCCAAAGGAAAGGTCCACACCGCGCAACCGGGTCAGTTCGCCATCCTGCTCGACGGTTGCGCCGACGGTGCCGCTGGCCCCCACAGGCTTGGTGATCCCCAGATCCTCGATGACCAGCCCGGCTTCGGTCAGGTCCACCGCTACTTTAAGCGTCCCGTCGGGCATTGGCTGGGCGACGAAACGCACGCTGCCCGACAGGAAAGACGAAGCATCAAAGCCCATCCTGGCCAGCTCGGCGACATCCATGGTCGAGGACAGCCGGTACACCGGCTCGCTGCCAG